>Ga0209575_10000055_pt1 | contig 144322 bp, 117 predicted proteins | sample Medcelwee11metaG_FD_187172 | JGI IMG/M metagenome (GOLD analysis project Ga0209575, IMG submission 187172) | Freshwater pond sediment microbial communities from the University of Edinburgh, under environmental carbon perturbations - Medium... | ecosystem: Environmental > Aquatic > Freshwater... | reverse complement strand
CAAGATCGCCTCCCATGCCGGCAACCTGACCCTTCGCATCAGCGAAGCTGCCGAACACCTCCTGCAACTCGTGTGTGCACGAGCCAGGCTCAGGGCCTTGATGCCCGCCTGACCGGCACAATTCCGCCCGGCATCGTGTGAACCGTTGCGTCCAGACCTGCTTCTGGGCGCGACTTCTTGCCTCTGTTCCTCACCCTCCACCCCCCAACGCGCCGTCTTCGGCCACTCCGGCGTGTGCTCGGGCCGGCCTTCGGCGCCCTCGCTCAGCCAGCATTCGTTGTGCCTCCGGATCTGGGTCACGCCACACCCCTTGGACCCGCGAGCGAATTATGCGTACTCTTCTCGACCAGGGTGAAAGGCAGGACGCTCCATGGGCAAGCTCAGCGATGACTTCCGTGCGGAAGCGAAGAAGATCAACTCGAACCTCAGCCGGTGGACCAAGAGTTCGCTCGAGCCCGTGATCGCCGTCCTCGCCAAGGTTCCCGACGCATCGTTCGGGCAGGCTTACCAGCTCCGACCCGATCAGGAGAGGTCGCTCGCGCAAGCCATCAACGCCCTCAAGCCCGGCAAGGCGAAACGCTACGCCAAGGCCCTGACGTGGCTCGAGTCCCGCATCCCGACGTTGCGCTCGGCCCTCGCGGGACGCGCGGTGCCAACGGGGCAGACCACCGGAGGCTATTCCCCCGGCAAGGAAGTCCGCCGGAAGGACAAGGACAACCGCTGGCACAAGTTCTACCTCCAGAGCAAGGGCAACTCCTGCGGTCCCACGTGCGCGCGCACGATCTTGCTCGCCCACACGCTGCGGGACATGCCGAGCGAACGCACGATCCGGGACATGGTCGGTCTGGTGGAGCACGGGCTGGCGCACACGGGAACGCAGGTGTCCGGCCATGACTGGGAGACCACGGGCTCGAACGTACCGGGGCTGGTGCAAGTGCTGAAGTCCTACGGCGTACGCAACGCTCGCGCCGTGACGGGCCGGGCCAAGGTGCGCGAGGCGCTCCTGAAGTGCTCCGTCAACGAACCCGGGATCCTCGGCTGGTGGTGGGGCCCGTCCTGGGGGCACTACACCACCCCGCCCTCCGGCCATTGGACCGTGTGCGCGGGTCCCACCAAGGACAAGAGCCAACTCGTCATCCTCGACCCGTGGAACGAGGTTCAATACGTGGATGTCGCCAGCTTCTCTCGCTACCTGGTGAGCGACGGCAGCTTCGGGTGGTTCAACCCGGACGACCCCGATCCCGCGGTGATCGCCACGTACGAGTAGCCCCACTCCGAAGGGGTCGACCCGGGCACGCAAGCCGCGACAGACGTCTCGTAGCTACCCACATCCGCACGAGCAACGAAACCATCTGCGGTGCTCTGCGGAATCCGCGGCCAACTCCGATGGCTCCGGCTGCGGGAGGAAGAACAACGGCTTGACGCGCGGAGCCACATGCCATTGCCTATCGCGCCATGGCAGACGCCGGCAACGAAGCGGGCCGAACGGCCGAGGGCGCTCTTGATGGACGGTGCGGGTCCTGCGCGCGGTTCGTTCGCGTGACGGAGCAAGCGGGCGCGGATGGCACGGTCGAACGCGTCGGCGAATGTCTTCTTGGCGTGTGGCCCTCGCCCTTGAGCGAGCGGGGAACGTGCACCCACTACGCGAAGCGCGGTGAGTTCAAGCCATCGACGGGCAAGCGCCCGCAGCCTACCTCACCGAGGAAGGTTGGGCCTCCCGCTCGCCCTCCCCAGCAACCCCTGACGATCCCGGAGGATCTCCTCAACATGGATGCAGACGAGTTTCGGTTGGTGCTCCGACACGTGCTTCGCGACGAGCTGGGCCTCGGCAACGCTCACATCGGACCTCGGTGGGAGGGCGGCGAGGTCATTCTCAAGCCCGGTCGCGAGGGCGTGGCCGAGAAGCGCATCCCGATCGAGAGCCTCTTCCGCAAGGTCGTGCTCATCCGCGACAAGCTCCGCGTGCTAGAGCAAAAAATCAACAGCCACCCACGCCTGACCGACGAAGAGAAGGTCCAGATGCAGCAGTACGTCACGCAATGCTACGGCTCGCTGACGACCTTCAACGTGCTGTTCACGTCGAAGGACGACGGTTTCGTGGGGCAGCGCGGCAGCGAGGACTGAGCGGGCATCTCGGTCGCCCAGGGATCGCGCGCAACCGGGACGAGATCGCCGTCATCCGATGGAGTGATGGTCGCTCGATCGAGAATCCCCTCGGGGCCAAGACTGGTGACGGAACTGGCGTCGGAGAAGCGGCCGGCACGGGAAGATGCGCGTTGTGCGTATTGTGTCCCTGCGGACCGGGCACCGCGGGTCCGTGCCAGAGGCCACGATGACTGCCTCATCAAGATGTTGGGCAAGGAAGAGCGCAAGCAGGTCGCGCTTACCTTGTACCGCGCGGGACGCGAGGAGGGGCTCTTCGACAGGACGTGCCCGATGAGCTCGGACAGGGCCTTCGACGCGTGCCCGTTCTACGAGGACGAGAGCGAAGTTTCCGACGACTGAAGGGATTGAGAAGAGGCCACGGGGCGTCGTCTCGGTCTTGTGGATCGAGCCGACCCGGCCCATGATGCCTCGCATGAAGAGCAACCCGGAGCTGACGGAAGCATCGGTTCGAGCGGTCTACGAGCGACATGAGCAACGGCATGGTTGGGCTCGGAAGCTTCTCGGGCGACCTCTGACCCTGGCGGAGAAGATCCTCTTCGCCCACGTGAAGCCCTACGAAGGGGCTCGGCCGGAAGACTTCACGCGACTGAAGTCCTCCACCCAGCTGTGGCCGGACCGCGTAGCGCTGCAGGATGCCACGGCGCAGATGGCGATCTTGCAGTTCATGCAGGCGGGCGTGCCGCGGGTCGCGGTCCCCTCCACGGTTCACTGCGATCACCTGATCCTGGCGCAGCAGGGAGCGAAGAAGGACCTGCTGCGGGCGTTCGATGAAAACCAAGAGGTGTACGACTTCCTCGCAAGCGCGTCGAAGAAGTACGGCCTCGGCTTCTGGCAGCCCGGGGCGGGCATCATCCATCAGGTGGTGCTCGAGAACTACGCCTTCCCCGGCGCACTCATCGTGGGCACGGACTCTCACACGCCCAACGGAGGCGGGCTGGGCATGCTGGCCATCGGCGTGGGCGGCGCGGACGCCGTCGACGTGATGGTGGGGGCGCCCTTTGGACTACGATGGCCAGGCGTCATCGGCGTGCGCCTCACGGGCAAGCTGTCCGGCTGGGCCTCCCCCAAGGACGTCATCCTCCACCTCATGGGGATCCTGACCACGCGCGGGGGAACCGGACACATCGTCGAGTTCTTCGGCCCCGGCACCGCCAGCCTCTCGGCCACCGGCAAGGGGACCGTGTGCAACATGGGCGCCGAGCATGGCGCCACCACCTCCGTATTCCCCTTCGACGAGACCATGGCGGTGTACTTGCGCGCCACCGGTCGCCAGGCCATCGCCGCCCTCGCCGAAAAGTACGCCAGCGACCTTCGCGCAGACCCCGAGGTCGAAAGCGACCCCAAGAAGTTCTACGACCGCGTCGTCGAGATCGACCTCGGCGCGCTCGAGCCTTACATCAACGGCCCCCACACTCCCGACCGCGCCCACCCCATCTCCAAGCTGGCCGCCACCGTGGCCGCCGAAGGCTGGCCCGACAAGCTGACCTACACCCTCATCGGTAGCTGCACCAACTCCTCCTACGAGGACATGGTTCGCTCCGCCGCCGTCGTGCAAGCCGCGCAAAGCAAAGGCCTCAAGCTCGCTTCCCCGCTCATGGTCACCCCCGGCTCCGACCAAATCTTCGAGACGCTGCGTCGCGACGGGTTGCTCGAGATCTTCGAGAACGCCGGTGCCACCGTGCTCGCCAACGCCTGCGGCCCGTGCATCGGCCAGTGGAAGCGCCAGGACATCGTCCAGGGCCAGGAGAACAGCATCCTCAACAGCTACAACCGGAACTTCCCGCGTCGCAACGACGGGAACCCTGCCACGCTCAGCTTCATTGGGAGTCCCGAGGTCGTGACGGCCCTGGCGTTCGCAGGCCGCCTGTCGTTCAACCCGCTCGTGGACACCTTGCTCGCCGCGGACGGCTCGACGGTGAGGCTGGATACGCCGTCGGCCGCGGAAAACGGTGGGTTGCCGAAGGCAGGGTTTGCGCCGGGGTTGGCAGGATTTGCGGCCCCGGCCGAGGACGGGAGCGCCCTCGACGTGGTGATCGACCCGAAGAGCAAGCGGCTGCAACGCCTCGAGCCGTTCACGGCGTGGGACGGCAAGGACTACGAGGGGTTGGTCGTGTTGCTCAAGGCCTCGGGCAAGTGCACCACCGACCACATCTCCCCGGCCGGTCCGTGGCTCCGCTTCCGGGGACACATCGACGCCATCAGCGACAACATGTTCCTCGGAGCCACCAACGCATTCACGGAGAAGCCGGGGACCGCGGTCAGCTCGATCACGGGCGAGAAGGAAGTGCCCATCGCCAACCTCGCTCGCGCCTACAAGGCCAACCGCATCGGCTGGGTCGCCGTCGGTGACTGGAACTATGGCGAAGGGTCGAGCCGGGAGCACGCGGCGATGAGCCCCCGCTTCCTCGGCGCCAAGGCCGTCATCGTACGGTCCTTCGCACGCATCCACGAGACCAACCTCAAGAAGCAGGGCGTCCTTCCCCTCACCTTCGCCACCCCTGAGGACTACGACAAGATTCGCGTCGACGACCGGATCAACCTGCTCGGCCTGGGCGCCCTCACGCCGAACGGAACGGTCACCTGCCGCATCGACCATGCCGACGGCACCAAGGAGCAGATCTCGCTCAAGCACTCGCTCGATGCCGAACAGATCGAGTGGTTCAAGGCGGGGTCCGCGCTCAACGTGTTCGCGAAGCAAGCCTGACCCACAACGACGATGTCCGTCCTTCGCCACCTGCCCTTGTGGGCGATCCTCGTGACGGTCTGCTCGTGCGAAAAGCGGGCAGAGCCGTCCCCTGCCCTACCCCCAGTGGCGTCTGTGGCGCCCACCTGCCCGCCACTCGCGCCAACCGACTCGTGGCGCGTGGTGAAGGCCGAATTCTTCGAGACAAGACTGCCACCCACTTACGAGGAAGCAAAGATCGCGGACGGCGTGGGGTTCCGCGATGCGAAGGCGCACCGCCGCATTCAGTTCTCGAAGGTCGACCTTCCGGCTGGCGACATGGACGCCAATTTGGCGCTCGATCAGCTTGCCGTGGGCGTGCGGGAACAGGCTTCGGAAGCAGCGCTGGGTCTGACGCTCGGCCCCACCCGAAGAATCGGAACGGAAGCGCAACCCGGCCGCGTGTTCCTTGCGACGGCGCCGGATCGGCGCTTGGTTCAGGGATTTGTGGGCAGAAGGGTGGGCGGACGGCTCGTGGCCGTCATGGTCATCTTCGAGGAAGATGGCAGTGGCGCTTCGGAGCGCTGCGTGGAGCAGGATGGGAAGGCGTTGATCGAATCCGTCGTCGTCCTCGGAGCCGAGGGGGCACCGACCACCTCCGCGTCCGCGAGTGCAGCCACGCCAGCGCCCTTGCTTCGCTTTTCTCCCGCCGCCATCGAGGAGCTTCGCCGTCAGGTCGGGCCCGGCGAGACGGTCTGGGTGGGAGCCAACCGGGAGGGGGCCGAGATCTCTTACCTGCTCGACGTCGGCAAGCAGGTTCCCCCGGACGCCGAGCCGATCGAGGTGGAAGGGATCCCGATCGCCATCGACCGCGGCAGTGTGCCGATGCTGCGCGGGACGACGGTGGACTTCGTGGCGGGGCGGGGGTTTTCCTTCCACAGGCCCTGATCCGATGGGTGCACGCCTTGAAGGGGAACTGGTGAACCGGGAACCGGGAGCTGGGAATGGAGAAGTTGGCTTGGTTCGCAGGTCCCAGGTCCTTTGAGAACTTCCCCATCGGTCGCATCACCGACGCTCTATGACAACCACCGTTGTGCAGTATCGTTGCCCTTCATCGTTCCTCCTTCCAGCCATGAACCAAGCCTCATTCGTCCTTCCCGTTCCCGATTGTCCGCTCACCCGTTCTCTGCCCCGTTCATTCTTCCCGGTTCCCGGTTCCCGGCTCACCAGTTCTCTTCGGCCACACATCACAACGGGTCGCGCAAAATGGGATCTGCACCCCGATCCGATTGGGGTGTTGCCCATGTTCGGGCGCGTCGTCCTCCTCGCCCTTTCGCTCGGCATCGTCTCGGGATGCGACGCCGGGCCTCCCTCGGTACCTCCCCCTGTCCTCTCTGCCCGCACGTCCTCGCCACCTTCGCCATCGCCGGCCAGGTCCGTGCCCCCCAGCCGTGTGACGCCTTTGGCAGCAGACTGCCCCCAGCCTGCTGTCGCCCTGATCACCCGTCCGGGAAACTGGTCGAGAGCGCCGCGCGTGCCGTGGGTCGAGGCGGCCTTCCGCGCCCACCCGGAGTTCAAACTGGTGGGCTCCAGGCCGACCGAGCCGATGGCCGTCCACCTCGAGTCCTACCCCAAGCGACAGAAGGACGACTCGGACGAGCCCCGCTATCACATGATCGTGGCGCGGTGCGCCGACGCGAACACCTGCAACCAGGTCGCAACCATGTTCGCTTCGGTGGTTCCGTCGAGCGAGCCACAGACCACCTGCGGGGCCACTGTCCCGGGAACCTATGGAACGGGTACACCTGCTACCATGTACGAAACGTCCGACGACCCTTGGCATCGATGCGCGCGCCTCACCGTCTGCTTGCGCAAGGCGGGCCGGTGGACGGACCTGGGACCCGCGTGTGAGAAGGCCGAGGCATCGCTTCTCGCGTGCGCGAAGCGCGATACGTGCGACGCGATCGAGGCTTGCGTGGCCGCCCGGTGAAGCGGGTCTGATTCGTCGCGTTACGCCGCGATGGATTGCAGTCCTGAAAACGACCCGCCAATCCTGCGATGCCACGAATCAAAGATTGACCGATCCAGGCGCTCGCTGTGAATGCCTGCGGTGGAATCTCTCGTCGGTCCGCTCACCCGATGCCAGCGTCTTCGCACAGTTGCCGCTGCGGCCCGATCACCTGTGCATCCGCACACACGGTGACGGAGCCGGGGCACACGGATTGCAGCTCAGTGGGGAACCTACGCTCCTGCGAAATCACGATGACGCACTTCTCCGACTGGAACGCCCCGCTGCACGAACCGCCGCCCTTCCCGCGGGTGGAGGAGATCTGCGCGACGGTCGACCACCCGCAGAGCGCCGAAGACGTCCTCCGGCGATTGAGCGCTCCGTTCTCCTACCTTCCCGATCATGAGCGGCAGGTCCTGAAGAGGGCCGCGCGCGTGGCCGCCCGTTGCATGAGGGGCTGGCTCTTCGAAGAGCCTGAAGTGCAGTCCGCGAAGAAGCGCCTTGGCGTCTTTCGCGGCGACACGTCCGGATGCCCCGGAGGCCCCACGGTTCGCCTGTCCGAGTTCCGCCGCGAGTACGCCACCCTGCTCGCCGAGAGCTGCGTCATCCAGCGTCGAATCGCCGAGGCCCTCGCGGCCCACAACCCTCTCACGGGCGAGACGGCCTACGTTCACTCCGTGCACGACGCCATGCGTCGACTCGATCGGGAAGCGATGTTGCGACACGCGCTGGATCTGTTCGAAGAGGCGTCTGCCCACGAGCAGCGCCGCTTCGCGCTCGGCTCCTCGCTCAAGGACCTGGTGCAGCGGGAGCTGACCCACTACCCAGCCGAGTCCCACCAGCTGTTGCTCACCTCCTCTCGCGGCGACTTCTGGTCCCAGTACGAAAGCGACTTGCTCGCCTACGTCGAAAGCCCGACCCCGGCCGGCAGGGATCGGCTCATGGCGCTGTACTTCGACGGCGACGACGCGCACCTAGAGCGAGAGGTGCAGCGGGTGATGTCTCTGTCGCCGAACGTTGCCCAGAACCGTCGAAGGGCGCACAAGGAGCAGCAGGCGCGCCTGGCGCTTGCCCAAATCCGCAAGGGCTACGCGGCGCTGGGGGACGTGCGGCTCCCGCGCTCGGGAAGCCATGCGAAGGCGAACATCGCGCACATCGACCAACTGCTCTGGGTGGACAACGTGCTCGAGAAGTTCATCGACCACAAGCACCTGCTGCAGCATGACCTGTTCCTTCGGTTGCACCTCGTGCGGCTTGCGATCGCCGCCGTACTCTGCGTCCGCGGCATCCAGCCGGACGACGTGACGGACGAGGCCATTCGCGATGCAGCCAGCACGCTGCTCGGCGGCACGACTCGGTCTGACGTGGCGATCAGCCAGGCTGACGAGACGGGAGTCGCCCAGCTCACGGCGTGGTTCGGCGAAGCGGGGCGTGCGTTCGCTCAGCCGGACACGGCGCTGCGCCAACGCCTAGGGGTCGTGGTCTGGGAGCAAGCGAGCGCTCGGAGGCGCACCTCCCGGCCGGCCCCGCGCATCGACGAGACCGTCTGGGTGGCCGCGTAGCGGACCGCAGCCGGGAACGAGAGAATGCGTCCGTTCAGAATTCCCGGTTCCCGGTCCCCAGCTCACCAGTTCAGGCTGCTTCAGTTCGACGGGCGGTAGGCCCCACAGGGCAGCTCGACCCCGGCGACGACGACGCCGAACGGGCCGTAGACTTCGGAGGCCAGTCTGCTTGCGACGATGTCGCCCACGGGGGAGACCACGTAGAGGTCCGCGGGCGCGGTGCCGCTGCCGTTCTCGTAGTCCGCTACGTAGATGTAACCGTTGGCGTCGGTGGTAATCGGGACGGGGAACGCGAAGTCTGGCAGCGAAATGGTGGACAGGACGCTCCCTGGCGCCTGCGCCTGCACGCGCTGGATGGCGGGCACTCCCTGATGGGCTGCCACGTAGATGGCATTCGTTCCCGAGAACTGCAGCCCTTCGACGCTGCCCGAGACGGGGATCGTGTCGAGTACCTCGAGGGTGGTCCGGTCGAACTTGTAGAGGCACGACCCGGTCTGGCTGGCCACGTACAGGTTTGACTGGGGATCGCACGTGATCCCGGTCAGCTCCCCCGTCGGCGCGGAGAACGTCTCGAGGTGCTGGTACGTGTCATCGTACTTGTGCACCTCGTTGGTGCCACCGGTGGAGGTGGTAGTGTACAGGTGGCCTTCGCTGTCGAAGATGACGTTTTCGGTGGGTTGCTCCTTGACCTTGGGGTAGCACGCGAGCTCCACGCCGGGTTCGGAGAACACGCAGAAGTCGGTGAGGGTTGCCACCACCAGCCGGCCCGCCGAATCGAAGGCCATGCCGGCCGGTCCCAGCTGGAAGCCCTGCCCCGGGGCGGGCAACACTTGCCCGAACTTGGGGTGCGTCCACCGGTCCACGAGCTCGAGCTTGGGGTCGAACTCGAACACCTCCGCGTTACGCGAGCCCGCGATGAACACGTGTCCCTCCGTGAAGGCAGGCACGGCGGCATCTTGCCCCCCTTCCGGGCCTGTCTCTTCTCCCCCACCCTCCGCCTCGGCCGGCCCGTCCATGTGCGCGTCGGCGTCCGGCCACGACGCGTCGAGGTTCGTCCCACCGCTGCCACCGGTCCCCCCGGCATCGCCCGTCCCCCCCGTGCCCGCGGCACCTCCGCTGCCATCCGGCGTCCCGGCGTCGGGGCTCCCGCTCGAGCTCTCGGCGTTCTCGCCTCCCGAACAGGCACCGCAAAAGAGCGCGACCAGGGCAATCCAGGGCGTGTTTCCCAATGACATCCTCGAACCTCCTGGCAGCAAGGCTACGCCCCGTTCGCGTGGAACGACAGAAGAACAAGCTTCCTGCTGAAGTAACAACCCTTCCACGCGATAGCAAAGGCAGACTCGGACACGCACGACGCGGCCGACGGTCGCGCCAAGGTGTGCCAATCCTTGACACAGACCGCGACGACCCGTCGAAAACTTCGAGACTATTGGGCCTGGACAGCGGGGCATGTGGCTTGCAAACTGGGTCTCGATGACACGGTCGCCTCGACACCCCAATGGGCGTCGAGCAAGAAGACAACCCACTTCGGGATCGGAGCACCCATCATGCGAGCCACGTTTCTTGCCCTGACTCTATCGCTGAGCTTCGTGGTGTCGTGCAGCGGCACGCGGGTCGATGACGACAACGGGGAAGCCGGAGGCACTGGGGGGACCGACACGGGTGGCACCGGCGGGGACAACACCGGCGGCGTCGGCGGCAGCAACACCGGCGGCATCGGCGGCATCGGCGGCAGCAACACCGGCGGCATCGGCGGGAGCAGTACGGGAGGCTTCGCGGCAAGTGGCACGTGCGCGGTCGGGGGAGCCCCCGCCTACTGCGAGGACGACATCTTTCACCCGAGCGATCCGATGTGCAGCGGGCAAGACCGCCCCGCCCCCGTTCCGTGCACGGACGACACACCGCTCTGCGGGTTCTACGGTTGCACCGCCTGTCCGGGCGCGGGAGGTGCGCCCATGGTCTCGATCGGAATGGCCTGCATCGATGTCACGGAGACCACGCGCGCGCACTACGAAGCCTGGCTCGCGACTGCGCCTTCGACGGCTGGCCAAGACGCGGCATGCGCGTCGAACGAGTCGTTCGCCCCTGACCCCGATTGCGTGGCGCAAGCGGAGGTATGCGCCTCCGGGTGCGAGAATCACCCGCAGACGTGCGTGGACTGGTGCGATGCCGCGGCATTTTGCGCGGCAGTGGGCAAGCGACTGTGCGGCACGTATCCGCAACAAAACTCAGGCTACTGGAAGCCCGAGGACCCGACTGAGCTCGGCGAAGCCTGCCATGCCGGCACGCTGGAGAGCTTCCCCTATGGATCAGTTCACCAGTCCGGTGCGTGCAACGGAAGCGAGTTGACAGGCACGACCGTGCCCGTGGGAAGCCTGTCCGACTGCGCACGAGAGCAGGCAGGGGGCAAGGTCCACGACCTCGTCGGCAACGTCTGGGAGTGGCAGCAACTCTGCGACGCCACCACCTGCACGGCCCGCGGCGGGTCATTCGCGGAAGAGGGTGAGAAGAACACCTGCTCCGCGACAGCGTCGTACCCACGCGACCTCACGGCGAGCAACCTGGGCTTCCGGTGTTGTGCCCCGTGAATCGGGCTCAACAACAGCCCAAACACCCGACTCATTCCCACGCAACACGTCTCGAACCCGAGGTCGATGATCGGGTTGCCAGCTTGTCTGCTCAGCGAACCGGCGTGTCACATTGACACGCAAAGGCGGCCCGCAAGGTTCGGAAACACCACCTCATACCGAGGAAACTTCAGCACAACGTGTCTGGCTCGGGTCTTGCTCACTGCCCCGCAGAGGACCCATTGCGCCAACCCAGACTCCCTATTCACCTGCCACCCAAGACCATTCTCTCTCTGCTCTGCCTCGCCGCGGTTGTCTTCACCGCACGAAGCCGCGCGACCGAGCGTCGCGGGGCTCGCCCCCCTTCTGCCTATCTGGAAGTTCGCGGGGCCTCGGTCCACCGCGACGCCTCGCTGGGGGGAACCGCGGGCGACGTCCATCGCGCCGCCTTCGACAACCCGCGCGCGCTCGCGTGGGGGCTCGAAGCAGGACAGTTGCCGCTGCATCTGCGGTGTGTGGGCTCCTTCGGCTGGGGAATCGGGGCCCATTACCTGCACCATGAGCGCGTCAAGAAGTCCGGGAAGGAAGTGGAGGCCAAGACTGTTTATCAAACAGTGCCCGCCCATGGCGTCCTCGTAGCCCAACTGGACGGCCCCTCGCGGTGCAGCGCCTTTCCGCTCGTTCCCTTCGGCAAGGCCGGCGCCGCAGCCGCCTATTGGAGTCTTCGTAAGGGGCAATACGGCAACGAGAAGGACGCTGACGCCTACGAAGGCGAGTCGGTGGGGTCCGGTACCGTGGGCGGCTTGATGTGGGCTGCCGGGGTGCGCCTGGACCTGGGCAACGGAAAGGGCCTCGACCCGGGCGCTGGCGCAGGGGTCAAGAATGCGTACCTGTTCGTCGAGCACGCCCGCATGGACCTTCGTGCGGGGCAATCGCGCTTCGACCTCGCGTGGTGGTCCGGAGGGGTCGCGATGCAGTGGTGATCGAGGGTTGCTGCTTCTCGGACGGCGCCCACCGAACGGTCCCCCCTCACTTCGGAACCCGGTACACCTTGCCGTTCAACCAATCAGCGACGAACACCGCGTCGTCCCCCACCATGCACGTGTGGGCGGCTTCCAAGGTCGCCCACGGCTCCCGACCGGACCGTCGGGCTTCGTGGAGAGGAGCGCGACTGTGAACCCTACGGTTGCTGGCGATCGAACAGAGCCTGCGTTAGGCTTGGGGCCGTGAAGACATCCCCTGACGAAGCCGCGACGGCTGTGAGCGAGAGCAGGGTCCCCCAATGGCGAGCCGCACGATCGTGGCGTCTCGTCGTCGTCACGGGACCGGCATCGGGTCAAGTCTTCGAGATCCCCGCTGACGCGCCACAGCCCCTGTTGCTCGGTCAGGGACCCGTCTGCGAGGTGCGGCTGGAAGACCGGACCGTCTCCCGAAGGCACGCGTCGCTCGAGCCCGGCCCCAACACGCTGCGCTTCCGTGACCTCGGATCCACCAACGGTTCCGCGGTGAATGGTCTGGATGTGTTCGACGCACGCCTTCGTGGCGGGGAGATGATCACGGTAGGCGACACGACCCTGCGCGTGGAAGCCGGGGAGGCGTCCCAGGTCGTCGAGGCGCCGGTGAACCGGTTCGGAACCTTCGTCGGCGCCAGCCCGCAAGTGCGAGCGCTCTACCCTCTGTGCGCGCGGCTCGCCGCCACCGAGATTCCCCTCGTGATCGAAGGCGAGACCGGGACCGGCAAGGAAGTCCTGGCGGAATCGATCCACGGTGGCAGCGCCCGTGCGGGCCAGAACATGGTCGTCTTCGACTGCACGACCGTCCCGCCCAACCTCGCGGAGGGCCTCCTCTTCGGGTACGAGAAGGGCGCGTTCACAGGGGCCACCGAACAGAGGGCGGGGTACTTCGAGCAAGCCCATGGGGGCACACTGTTCATCGACGAAATCGGCGACCTGGAGGTGGGCCTCCAGGCCAAGTTGCTCCGCGCCATCGAGCGCGGCCAGGTCCGCCGACTCGGCGCGTCGCGATGGCTGCAGTTCGACGTGAGAATCATCGCTGCCACGCGCCGCGACCTCGACGCGCAGGTCAGCCGAGGTCTTTTCCGTGACGACCTCTACTACCGTCTGGCCGTGGGACGCATCGAGTTGCCGCCCCTGCGCCGCCGCGAAGGCGACATCCGACTGCTCGGAACGCACTTCTGGCAAATCCTCGGAGGCGAGCCGGAGCAGCCGAGCGCCGACTTCCTCGCCATGCTCGAGACGAGGACCTGGCCCGGCAACGTGAGAGAGCTTAAGAATTACGTGGCGCGCAGGATCGCGCTCGGAGACTTGCACGAGGGGTTTGACGGGACCTCAGGACAAGAAGACACTTGCGAGGGAGACGTGTTCTCCGATGTGCTGCAGAGGGACTTGCCCTTCCCCGTCGCCCGTCGCATGGTCCTCGAGGCCTTCGAAGTCAGGTATGTCGAGCGCGTGCTCGAGCGCTTCGACGGCCACGTCGGCAATGCGGCCAAGGCATCGGGGATCGGGCGTCGCTACTTCCAGATGGTCAGGGGTCGCACCACACGGTGACGCGCCCGAGGCGAGACAAGCGCAGAAGATCGGACGGGTGTGACGGGTTTGTGGTAACCCATGAACGTGGACGTTAGCCCTGACACCAAGACCCCGGTGATCATCGGCCGGTACACGGTCCATCAGGAGATCGCTTGTGGTGGCATGGCGACGGTCCACCTCGGCAGGCTGGCGGGCCCGGGAGGATTCAGCCGGCCGGTCGCGATCAAGCGCTTGCACCCGCACCTCGCTCGCGACCCGGAGTTCGTCGCCATGTTCCTCGACGAAGCGAGGCTCGCGGCGAGAATCCAGCACCCCAACGTGGTGCCTACCCTCGACGTCGTCGCGTCGAAGGGCGAAGTGTTCCTCGTCATGGAGTTCATCCAGGGCGAGACCCTGGCCCGGCTCTGGAAGACCGCTTGCGCAACCGGCAAGCCCATCGACACGCGTGTCGTCGGCAGCATCATGTCCAACACCCTGCACGGGCTCCACGCTGCGCACGAAGCCAGAAACGAGCGCGGCGAGTCCTTGCGGATCGTCCATCGGGACGTGTCCCCCCAGAATATCATCGTCAGCTCCGATGGCATCGCGAGGGTGCTCGACTTCGGCGTAGCCAAGGCGATGGGACGCCTTCAGACCACCCGCCAGGGCAGCGTCAAGGGCAAGATCGCCTACATGGCCCCCGAGCAACTCGAAGCCAGGGACATGGACCGAAGGGTCGATGTCTTCGCCGCAGGCGTCGTCTGCTGGGAGTTGCTGGCCGGAAAGCGTATGTTCGAAGGGGACCACGAGGCGGTCGTGCTCGCACGTGTGATGAGCGAACGCCCCGGCCCCGTCAGCCGCCACAGGCCCGACATCCCCCCAGCCATCGACGGGATCCTCGACCGAGCGCTCGCACGCAACAGAGACGAACGGTTCGCAACCGCTCGCGACTTCGCCGTCGCCCTGGAGGAGGCCCTCGGCGTTGCACCGCCCTCTGCCGTGAGCGCGTGGGTCTTGGCTGTCGCGGGCACCGAGATCGAGCGGCTGGCCGCGGAGCTCCTCGAAATCGAGTCCTCAAACTCGTCGGTCCTCGACAGCGATCAAGTCGTGCGTGACGTGCTCCGTCCCTCGATTCCCGCCGAGTCCCTCGCCGCAGCTCTGCCGGCGGAAGTAACATCACCGTCTCCACCCCTCGTTCCGCAGCGCCCCAGGCGATCACACCTTCCGCTTGTCGGAGCAGGCTCCTTGCTCTTGCTCCTCGCGGCCTTGGGAGCCTGGACTGCCACGCGCTCCCCCGCCAGCACGAAGACGAGGAGGGTGTCCTCGTCGTTGGCCGTCGCCAACACGTGGCCCGTTAGCGCCTCGCGTGCTTCTTCGGATGCCGCGACTCCCGTCTCCACCTCGAGGGTCCCCCCGACATCGACATCGAGGGTCCCCCCGAGACCGACCTCGCAACCCGATGCCGCCTGCAACCCGCCCTACACGCTCGACCCCAGCGGGCACAAGATCTGGAAACGCAACTGCCTGCGGTAGCACGACGGCTCGAACCCTCTTGGTCCGACCGCCACCGATTTGCAGCGTGTGAACGAGGCAGACCACGACCAGGTCGGCTGGAAGCATTCCTTCCGCCGATCGGAAGTGTCTCTTCCGGTCGCTAGGAAGCACTTGTGCCCCTGTCGCAAGGCGTCGATGCGCCATCACTGCTCCCGGCATAGTCCTGGTCTGGTGGCATGAAGCTTGCGAGCCCATTCACGCGAGTTCGCGCTCACCGGTAAGGAAAGGACACCCAATGAAGCCGCGGCATCTCGTCACCTTGCTCGCATTCTCTTTCCTCTCGTCCGCGTTCGGGGCGGGCTGCGGGTCGGGGGCTGGTTCTGACGCAGCCGGCGAAGGGGGGGAAGGCGGCACCTCAGGCACGGGCGGCACCGCAGGCACCTCAGGCACGGGAGGCACCTCAGGCACGGGCGGCACCTCAGGCACAGGAGGCACCGCGGGCGCGGGCGGCACCTCTGGCACAGGAGGCACCGCGGGCGCGGGCGGCACCTCTGGCACGGGAGGCACCTCAAGCACAGGCGGCACCTCAGGCACAGGCGGCTCCGCGGGCACGGCCGGCACCGGCGGGGGAGGACCGTCCGTCCCCGATCGCGACCCCAACGCGGGCATCTGGGATATCTTCGGCAGTGCGCAGGACTACACGGACTACCCATATATCAAAGGTCATCTGGCCACTGCCACGTGGAGTGAAGTGGAGCCCGAGGAGGGAGTGTTCGACTTCACGAAGCTCGACGCCCGGATCGCGGCCGTGCTCGCTCAAGACAAGCGAATCGGACTGATGGTGTATCACGGTCCCCGAGCACCGGAGTGGATCTACGACCATGGGGTCACCAAGATCGTCACCGATGCACCGGCCCCGGGCAACGTATACCCCAACTACGTGGACCCGGACTACGCGCACTACCTGTACCGGATGATCGATGCCGTGGCCGACCACCTCGGTAGCTGGCCCGACCCGGAGGAGCGGGCGCGAATCGGGTACGTGCAGTGCCCGGTCGGCAAGAGTGGAGACGAAGACGGCTGGAAGGGGGAGATCGTCCAAGGCAACGACATCAGCCCCGCCGCCTGGAAGCAATGGACGCGTGACACCCTGACTCACTATGTCAGTGCGTATGACGGCACGGGGATCCGGTTGTTGTTCAACCTGGCCTCCGGGGCAAAGGCCACCAACCCGGCAGAGTACCAAGCGACCATCGAGGACTACGACTTCGTGATGAGCATCTTTCCCCAGGCGGCTCTGAAGCAAGGCCGGCCGGCCCATCGTCACGAGATGCCCCTGGAGGAGTACCAGACGGAGTTCGCGCTGGAATACCTTCGGCCGAACAACATCTTCACGAGGGGCGAGATGGACGCGTACTTCTGGGGGACCTATGCTGACAAGGATCAACACGTGACGAACATGTACTGGCACGGGCTCTTCACGCTCGTGGTGGGAATCGATCAGTGGAACATCCAGCCGAGCCAGTACACCTTGGCAGAGAGCAAGAGTCTCGAGTTCGGCTTCGCGTTTGTGAACAAGTACGCCGGATACCACCACGGCGCGAACACCCCCGGAGCTTGGATCGCGTTTCGCGACGGGCTTGACGCCGCGGATACGGGGCGTTTCCCGGTCTCTGCGTACGGCCCCTACGACGCCAGCGGCGCGGGGTTGGCGCAAGACACGGCGGCGAACGCGAGTCGCTTTCAGGCGATTCTAGAGGCGTTCGAACCCTTCGGTGCGCGACAAGAGGATCCGGAACGTCAGTACGCGGCGCAGGTTCCCTACTACGCCTCGGACGCACCGAAAGGATGGAACGACGTCAAGTACGGCATCTACTCGACGAAGCCTCACATGCGAGGTTCGGGCAACTACGAGAACTTCATGACGATGGTCGACCCGATCGGCACGTCCCAGGGCAGATGGCGCGTGGGGCAGATGTCCCATCCCTATCACCGGTGGGCGCGAGAGTTCAACGCAGCCCGGGACGCGATGCGGTTTCAGCTGGACCCAGCGTTCGCCTCGAGCCTCTCGGGGCCCGTCTCTGTGACGGTGAGGTATCTGGACCAAGGGACGGGCAGCTGGAGGCTTGTGTACGACGCGAGTGCCGCCAACAACGAGACAGCCATCGAAGTCACCAACGGCAACACGGGCGAGTGGAAGGAGGTCGAGGTCGCGTTGTCCAACTACGGCTTCAACCGGGAGGGACCGCTTGGCAGTGACCTGGGCCTCGAGCACATCGCAGGGGCAAGCACGGTGTTTCACATGATCGAAGTGGAACGGTGACATCGTTCCGATCCCTTGCGTCGACGGCTCTGCCGACTTCGGGCACGCAGCTCTAGCAAGCCCTTCAACACCGCATCTTGACACTTGCCACACCCCGCCCGGTGGCATACGCTGCAGAGGTGACCCTGACGAGAAACCCTTTCGAAGCAGCAACCGCGGTGGGAGGTGTTCTGGCGCTGTTCTGGGTCGGCTGCTCGGTTCTGTCCGACTTGGAGGGATTGACCGGCCCCAAGGACCCTGGTGGGGATTGCGCGGATGGCGGAACCGGTGCCGTTGCTACCATGGGGGAACCTTGCTGCAACCCTGGGGACTTGGCATGCGCGGGGCATGCGCAGAAGCTCGTCCTTGTCTGCGATCGGGGCAGCAAGCGCTGGACTGCCCTGCAGGCATGCTCCGGCCAGACGCTCTGTGACACACAGGCCGGAATGAACCAGGGGTCCTGCCAACCTGTCGTACCGATCTGCGTCGGCTCGGCGCCCGAGTCCAAGGTGTGCGACGGAAAGGAACTGGTGGAATGCGGCCCGGACCTGGTGACCAGCGAGCGAGTGACGTGCACCCACGCGTGTGAGGACGGCCGTTGCGTGGGCGGTTGTACGCCGGAATCGCGAAGGTGTGACACAAACACGCCCCACGTATGCGATGGCGCGGGAACGTGGCACGCCGAGGCGCCGTGCGCGTTCGTCTGCCGGGAGCCAGGGGAGTGCGTGGGGGAATGCGTCCCCGAAGCCGTACGCTGCCTGGATGGTCAGCCGCAGGCGTGCGATGCCGACGGACGATGGTTGTCCCAGGACGTGTGTTCGGTGGTGTGCTTCGACGGGGTTTGCGTGGACTCGTGCGAGCCTGGGGACTCCCATTGCAACGGACAGTTCGTGCAGACGTGTGCGACGGGCGGCTTGACGTTGGACGACGGGGACGAATGCCCGTACGTATGCTTGAACGGCGCGTGTTTGGGAGACTGCTGGCCTGGAAGCGCGCGGTGCACCGAGCAGGTTCCAGAAATGTGCAGCGCGCGGGGCGAGTGGAAGAGCGGTGAGGCGTGCCCGCACGTGTGCTCAACGGGCAATTGCAGCGGCGTGTGCACCCCCGGCGAGCGGGACTGTCGGGGACTCGTCCCGCGTTTGTGCTCGGACACCGGACACTGGACGGAAGAGCCGCCATGCACATACCTCTGCATTGGGGGCCAGTGTGAGGGCGCGTGCAGCCCCGGGGAGAAGCGCTGTGACGGGGACGTGCCCCAAACGTGTGACGACTCCGGCGCGTGGCAAAGCGGACCGGAGTGTCCGCAGACGTGCACGGCGGGCGAGTGCACGGGGGCCTGTGCGTCGGGAACCAAGCAATGCAACGGCTCGGTCCCGCAGACTTGTGACGCGAGCGGCCGGTGGGTGGGTGATGTGGCATGCCCGCACGTGTGCAAGGACGGCGAGTGCGATGGCGTCTGTGTGCCAAGCACCGCCGACTGCGTGGGTCTGACCCCCCGCAGTTGTGACTCGTCCGGCACGTGGCAAAGCGGGTCAGCCTGCGTGGACCAAGCGTGCGTCGAGGGGGTGTGCGTGGGAGTCTGTACCCCCGGGACCAAGACCTGCGTGGGAAATGCGTTGAAGACTTGCCAGGCCAGCGGGCAGTGGGACGCGGGAACAGACTGCACGGACGCTACGCCGGTCTGCAGCGGAAGTGCGTGCGTGTCCCAGCCGAGTTGCGGTGGACTGGCCGCAACCTGCGGGAAGGAAGCGAACATCAATTGCTGCGCGTCGGTCGCGGTTCCCGGCGGGACGTTCCCCATGGGACGCGGCAGCAGCAGCGATGCGTGCGTCGAGTGCACCGGCACCGCCGACCAACCCGAGCACAGCGTGACGGTGGCTTCCTTCTCCTTGGAGCGGTTCGAGGTGACCGTAGGACGGTTCCGCCGTTTCGTGGATCAGTACGACGGGACTCCGCCGTTGCCAGACGCCGGGTTGCACCCGCTGATTCCGGACAGCGGTTGGCGGAGCGCTTGGGACGCAAATCTCCCCCTGACACAGGCAGCGTTGAAGAGCGGGCTCAGGGCTGACAAGAATTACTGCGATTCGCGAGGAACTTGGCGTGACACCCCCTCTGGCACGGAGACGCACCCGATCAACTGCGTGACCTGGTACGAGGCGTTTACGTTCTGTGCATGGGACGGCGGCCGACTGCCCACGGAGGCGGAGTGGGAGTTCGTGGCAGCAGGGGGCACGGAAAACCGCCTGTATCCTTGGGGCACTCAGGAGCCGGATACGTCACGGGCGTCGTACGATTGCCTGTACCACGGAACGTCTGGCTGCTCGTTCGAGGACCTGACACCTGTCGGGACCCTGACGGCCGGAGCGGGACGCTGGGACCACAGGGACCTTGCAGGGAACGTCTGGGAATGGGACTTGGATCGGTACTCCCCGTCGTGGTACGCGTCCACCGGCAACTCGTGCGTCAATTGTGCGAATCTCGTGGAGGGAGCGTGGGACCGGGTGGTTCGGGGCGGGGCTTACTCCACCGCGATCAAGACACTGCGGTCCGCAGCGCGAAGCTATGGCGCGCCGGGATACCGAGGCGCTGAAGTCGGATTTCGCTGCGCTAGGCAGTAGATCGATTGATTATTATCGTTGTGGTTCTGGTTGCGCGTTCGCGACCGATCAGGCGTACACGACCGAAGGGTTCAGCGTCCCGACGCCCTTGGCATGGCAGGCCGCCAACATCTTGCGAAGGTTGTTGGCCCTCGAGGGATCGAAGAACGTGTAGCGGGTGTCCACTGGGAACAAGACGTTCTTGCACATCCAGAAGTCCAGCGAGACGGGGTCGAGGCTGAGGCCCACGGTGTTCGTCCGGGCCGCCGCGCCGCTGCATCGGGCCTGGTAGCCGACGTACTCGGCGCAGGTCATGTAGAAGGTGGGACGAAGGATGTTGGTGATGAGGTGACCGATGGACTCCCCCACCGCGTCCGGGCGGTTCTTCGCGGGATCGGGATGGAAGCCGATCTGATGTAGATTGAGCGTTCCCGCGGTGGTGGGCTTGAACTCCACGATGCCAAGGTGGCACTTCACGGCGCTTGTGGCCCCCGAGTAGTCCTCGAAGGGCGTGCCCGGGTTTGTATTGTAGTGGTTGTTGAGCGTCGGCAGGAAGATCAGCTTCACCTTCTGGGCGGAGTACGCCCCGGCCTTCCAAACGAGACCGCGGTTCAGATCGATGATGTTGCTCGCTGCGAAAGGCGATCGGATGAGCGGGTGGGAGAGGCGGACGACCTTGTTGTTGGTTGCGACGGTTCTGTACGTGGTTCGGACCCAGCCGTTCTTGCCAGTCGGCAGATTTCCGGGACCGGTCGCACTCGCCCACTTGGCCGGGTTCTCCTCGACATCATACAGCGGGACTGCAGCCACGCGCTTGCCCGCGTTGCGGTACGCAGCGACGAGCCCGTTGTAGTGCTGAGTCGGCCAGTTGTACTTACGGTTCGCCACGGACATGTTCCAGCAGTAGGAATCTGACATCGCGAGGTCGGGAGTGCGGTGCACATGCTCAGCGATCAGAATTTCTCCGGTGAACCCGCCTGCCGGCCACTTGTAGGCCAAGATCATGTCGATGAGAGCCTTCATGCACCCGGTGTGCGTGTACCCATGCCACTTCCATTGGCCGTTCGGCTTGAGAACCACGACGTCATCGCGATTGATGAAGGCGCCCACCCCCCCCGCCTTGTTGACCACGCTCCTCACGTTCTCGTCGAACGCCTTGTTCCTCGACACGATCACCTGCCCGCCCGTGATCGCTTGCTCGAGGGCCTCCACGTTCTCGTCGTCGACGTCGCCGAACTCGGAGTCCGCTGCGCCGCACCCGATCCCGATGGCACCTGCGGATCCGACGAGGAACGACCGCCGTCTCAGCGCTGACTTATTGTTCTCGTTACTCATTTCGGCCTCGATTCCCTTCCGTTCTCCCTTCGCTTACCTCCGGAGCCCTTCACTCTGCGGCGCCGCCGGGGTTCGTGACTTCCATGTCGGCAAACGCTTGCGCGACCATCGCCTGCCAGTGGGTTTCGTCGTACGTGGTTCCCGGGATGGCTCCCGCGTTGAAGCTCGCTTCCTCTCCGGTGTAGTCGGTTCGTCCCCAATAGGGCGGCCACGCGTGCGTGCCGAACCCGTTCGAGTAGTCGCGGTAGAGGTTCATCAGGTGCAGATTCCACCACTTCTGCGTCTTTGGAATCGGGGAGCATCGATAGCAGTCCCGCATTCCAGGGCCTTCCTGGGAATGCATCGTGACCTCGGGCCAGATCGTCCGAAGGTACTTCACATCGTGCCCCTTCGAAGCACTCAGCCACTTCGGCGAGGACGAGTCCGCACTGTTGAAGTCCAGCCCCTCGACCCAGCCGTTGTTGTCCGGGCGCATCGTGACCCCGTTGTCACCGTAGCCTCCGGTGATCAGGATCCAGTTCGGGTCGTTGGACCACGTCGGCTTCCACGACGGGTCGGCTTCACGTTTAGCGATGATTCGCTGCATGAAGGAATTCATCCGGATCGACACGCCCAGAAGCCGGTTGGGGTCGTGCTTGCGAAAGAGCGCGACCAGGTCCTTCTGGAAGTCTCCGAGGTATTCCTCCTGGACGTTGGAGCCAAACACCTTGCAGCGATGACCCGCGAAGTGCCACATCTCCCAGTAGGCAATCTTCTCGGACACCACCGGGTCGCTCATGATCCTAGGGACGATCCAGTCGAGCCATGCGAAGAACCGGTCGCGATGCCGGCCTCGCGTGACGGTCTGACCGGCGTCCTTGGTCACGACAGGCTCGTTGAGGATCACGGCATTGTGATCCGCCCAACCCGAAGGCGCCGTCCCCGCCGCCGTCGCCGCGATCGCCTTCTCTTGGTCGTAGCTGACCCGGAAGCTCGGCACGATCCAGACGCCCTTCTCGGCAAAGTCGCGCAGCGTCGCGAGCAGGTTGTCCATCGCGCCCTCGTTGTAGACGCCGGGTCGCAGCGGGGAAGGCTCCCCTGGATTTCCGTCGTCTTGGTGGGTGAACCAGATCTCCGGTGCAATCATGTTCCCCAGGATCCCGTCGGACTGATACTCTGCCAATTCAGCCACGGTCGGGGCACGGCGCCACACGGACACCGAGGCAGGATTGCTGGGTCGGTTGCTGAAGCTGTTGACCATCAGCCTGTAGCCAAAGAGTTTCTCCGGCACGCCTGCGGGGTTCTTCAAGACGCCGTTGTCCCCGGTCCACACGCCGCTCCCCGCTCCTCCGGCGCCAGACGATCCCGAAGCACCGGACGCCCCTCCCGTGCCTGATTCGCCTCCCCCGCCCGACACGCCTCCCGTGCCCGATGAACCTCCCGTGCCCGATGAACCTCCCGTGCCCGATGAACCTCCGGTGCCCGCTGAGCCCCCGGTACCCGCTGAGCCCCCGGTACCCGATGAGCCTCCCGTGCCCGATGAGCCTCCCGTGCCCGATGAGCCTCCCGTGCCCGATGAGCCTCCGGTGCCTGAGCCTCCCGTGCCCTGGTTGTCTGCCGCGGAGAGGTCCGAGCCGCAACCGGTTGCGAACAGGACGAAGCCCAATGCCACCTTCCCGATGAGACGCTGCGGTTTCATTTTCTTTTCTTCTTTCGTTGGGTTCGTCAGGCGAAGGACGCCTGGTCTGTCTATGAATGGCTGCTCGGATTCATGAGCAACACGTGTGCCAGGCACCCCATCCTCCCCGAAGGTCGCTATCGACCGCGAGCGTCCCGGGCCTCGGGCTCCCCCGCACGGTCAACCCGGTTTCGCCGGAAGGAATTGCTCCGATCCCTCGGCACGTTCGCTTCCGACAAGCCAAGCGAGCAACGCTGTGCTCCTCGCCAAACAAGCTCCTGCGCTCCCTGGGCTTGCTGTGGTGGCTCCTCGTCTGGGTGGGGCGGTCACTTGCGCAGCAAGCGACTCTTCGGGGCGGGTTCACGCACGCGAACGTTCCCTCTTGCGCATCCACTCGACCTCGGCAAGGTCGTGCGCTTCGCTGGTTAGGATGTCACAGGCGTCGGTTGGCTCGACGCCGAAGACCGAGCGAGAGTATCGAGAACAGCAAGGTCATCGAGAAGGGAGTCGTCGAATGCGGAGCCGACCCGATCGAACACCCCCCTTCGTCATCGTCAGGGGAGCCGCCTGGGTCAGTCGGGTCAGTCGGGTCAGTCGGGTCAGGGGTTCGGGCGAGCATGGCTGCCGGATCGACTTCTTCCAGGCAGATGGACTCGAGATCGACGACTTGCCCTGATGCGTCATGAACTTTCGCCGAGAAGCAAGGAACATAGGGGTGGCCGAGGTCAGGAAGGACCAATTCCGCAACAGCGCCGCCCGAGCTTCCCATCGTGCGAACCGTGTGAGGTTGCGTCGGGTCTGGCGAGGGTGCCTCACCCTCCCCCATGGCCACTTCCACCAGATACCCGAAGTCGGCCTGTCCACCCGCGATCGGTCCGATGGCCACCTTCGCAACCGCCTGCCGCTCGGTGTATGGCGTGCACCCGCCCCCCCCGCCACAGGGAAGGGGTTGCATGCACTCCTCCCCAGCCACGGTACGCACCAGCGTCGACGCTGTGATCGGCCCCTGCGCAGAAAGTTCAGGAACGAATGCAGCACCGGTCGTGAACGTGGCAGAGAAAGAGTCAGGCTCGGTCCCGACCGTCGAAGGCACGTACGAGATATCCAGTTGAATCTCCGTCCCCGCCGGCATCGCTGCCGTGGGTTGCCACCGGGCGACGATGGCGCCATCGCACCACGTGGGGTTCTTCCAGGCCATATCGAAGCTGCCTGGGATGACCTCTTGGGAGACCGCAGTTCGAGCGACCACCTGCCAGTCTTCGGCGGGACTGCAAGCGAAGGTCTCGACCCAGGACGGCGAGGTCCATGAGACCTCGATGGCACCGTCCCGTGGCACATCGGTGGCACCAGAGGCCGGCGAGGCGGCGAGGAACTCTCCCACTCCCGGGAAACAGGCCCAGGCGGCCGAAGCATGAAAGACCAACAGGGCGCCCATAACGATTGATATGTTCTTTTTCATGGCTCACAGTGGAGCAAACGCTGTGCCACGCTTGCCAGCGGAACTGCGAGGGCGGGTTTGACACGGATTGGGCCGAGCGACTCACCGCGCCGGCACAAGTGAGCCGCACGACGGAACTCTCTCGAGGCGATTCCGGCAGAAGGAACTTTTCCGATCCTCGGATCGATTGCTTCCGACCTGGGGCGTTGAGGTCGAGCGTGTCCTGGACCGCGAAGAGGGGCGCCGGGCGGCCACAGGTTCCCATCGCTTCCGCAGCGGCGAGCAGCAAGCCGACCCACGGCGGGTCCACCGCGTGCGTGCCTTCGAGGATACGAAACGTCCTGTCAACCCGGTTCCGCCCCGGAAGGATCGCCTCCGACCCGTCGGCGCATTCGCTTCCGACAAGGCCAAGCGAGCAGCTCCATGCTTCTCGCCCCCCAACTCCTGTCGGCTTGAATCGCGCGTCGGGCCGTGCGACTCTCGTTGTCGTGCGCAACGCTTCCAACTCCCACCACCCGGTCCCTGGATCTGTGGTCGCGGTCATCCACCCCAAGGTGGCCTTCGCCTTGGCAGGCATGTTCGTGACGTTCGGGCTCGCCCCTTCGACCGGCGCGGTGCCTCCCCCGACCGACTCGATCGAGACGTGCGCAGAAGCTTCGGAGTCGGCACAGAAGCTCAGGGATGCAGGCAAGTACCTCGCGGCGCGGACGAACCTCCTTCGCTGTGCCAGCGAGGCGTGCCCCGCGGTCGTGCGGCAGGACTGCCTCGCAGAGCTCGGCCGGCTCGAGCCGACCATTCCCACGGTGGTCTTCGGCGCTACGGGTCTCCCTGCCGACCACGTCGACCGCGTCGTGGTTCGCGTGGAGGGCCAGTCTGGCTCCTATCGTGTCGACGGCAGACCCGTGATGCTCGACCCGGGCCCGACCTCGGTCCGCTTCGACCTCGACAGCAAGGCAGTCGATCTGAAGGCGGTACTGAAAGCAGGTGAGCGAAACCGCGCACTGGACGGCTCGTTCCAACCCCTCTTCCCACCAGCACCCCCCGCTTCCTCGCCTGCCGATCAGGGCACCAAGACGAGCACGCCGTGGCTAGGGTACTCCCTTGTCGGGGTGGGTGCCGTCGCCCTCGGAAGCATGGCCTATTTCTGGGTGAAGGGCAGCGGCGAAGCCGACGACCTCCGGAGCGGCTGCGGCACCACCCGAAGCTGCGACCAAGCGGACGTCGACCATGCGAAGCGTACCCTTGTGATCGGGGACGTTCTAGGTGGGGGGGGGGTCGTCGCGACCGCAGTGGGGGTGTACCTTCTGGTCGATCACGAGCCTTCCCTGCCGGAAGGGGACGTGCGCGTCGGTGCGGCGCTACGCGAAGACGGGGCAGGGTTGTTCCTCAACGGTCGATTCGAGTGAGGGGCCGACAGCCCTGACCCTCGAACGAAGCAAGAGCGTCCACACGGTCGCGTTGACTACGGGGAGATCTTGATGTTGGAAGGCACGGTCGGGTTGACCCTTCCTTTCTCCTTGTTCACGACCGCGATGGCGTCCTCGATCGTCCAGTCGCCATCGTAAGCGGCGACCCACGGGAGGAAATGGACTCCTATCTGGTCCACGGCGTAGTCGAAGACCGACTGTGCACCGCCCGGCGCGGTGAACCCCGCGGTCTGGTTCTCCACGCAGATCGGCGCCACTCCCCGGTAGGTTTCGTAGTACGGCCCGAACGTCATGTCCAACGTCCACGTCTTGTTCTCCGCCGGCTTCTTTGCGTCGTAGATGTCCGGCCCGCCGAACCCGTGCCCGTTCGTCTCCACAAGCTCCCGCATGAACTCGTCTCGTTCGGCCGGCTCGAGGCCCCAGTTGACGTACTGGAAGAACGGCGTCGTCGGAAGGGACTGCGCCAGCGTCGAGAACGTCTCGCGAGCGAAGGCCATGATGCCGTCCGTTGTCCACGAGGCTGGCATGTCCTTCGTGGCGAAAAGCCCAGACGACTCCGAGAGCATGAAACCGGCGAGGTCTGGGTGGTTGTCCAACTCCTCCCCCAACGCGACGAGCAGCTTCGTCCACCGATCCCGGTAGGCGGGAAGCCAAGCCCGGGGCAGACTCTTCTTGCCGTCATAGAACCAGCCCCCCTCGTACTCCGGCGTCAGCAGGTAGTCGGGGAGATACGGGTTCTGCGCGCTGCCAAAGACCCGATCCTGCAGGTGCACCATCAGCTTCTTCTGGTCACCGCCGGCGATCTGCAGCGCGTTCTCTATCACGGAGAAGTCGTACGCGTCCTTCTCCGGCTCGAGTTCGTTCCAGACGACGTGGATCTTGTACCCCTTGAAGTACGGGTTGTTCTTCACCAGATCGCGGGACTTCTGCTGAATCGGCCCATCGTAGTGTCGGATTTTCAGGTAGTGTCCGGGGAACCACTTCTTGGCGAGCCCCCCCGCCCCGCCGGCTCCGGCTGACCCGCTCATTCCCGCCGCCCCCGCCGCGCCGCCTCCTCCGGCAGTCCCCGCGGCGCCACCCACTCCCGCGGTGGCCGCTGCGCCTCCACCTACCCCTGACGTCCCGCCCACGCCCGAGTCGCCCCCGGCCCCCCCAGGGCTTGTCCCGCCCACGCCCGCTCCGGCGCTACCCCCGGTCCCCGCCCCATGGGCGTCAGAGCCTTCTTCGGAACTGCATCCCCCGATTGCAGGGTGCAGCACGAACAAGAGCGTCCCCATTCCCATCAGTTTCCGCAGCATCATGGTTCCACCTTTATGACGAGCCGTCCAACCCGACCGAAGCCGGGCTCCGCAGAAGTTGAGAGCAATCTCCGCGCCAACCCGCCGGGGCGCCGCCGCCCGGCGCGACATGGCTGCACGATGTGGACGTGCCCTAGTCCCGGACGACAATGTTGCCGGCCAAGACCTCCAGATCAGCGCCACCGTCCCCCGCTTCCCGAAACAAGCCGTCGACGCGCTGGATGGATTCGACCTGTTCACCGGCCTTGAGCGGGATGGAACCTGTGTCGTGCATGAACACCGCAAAGATCTTCCGCGTGTTCGGCTGGCGGGAATAGAGCACGGCGTCGCTCATGCAGCTATTCGTGCTGAGGTATGTGCTTCCGTCCCAGTGCCGCTGGTTCAAAGCAACCCCCGTCAAGTTGTCCCAGCTGGCCATCTCACGTGCCAGTTGGTGCCAACGCGGGATCTCATGGATGTTCTTGACCTGACCCTCGCTGAACCGTCCAAACCACCCAAACCATGAGCCGTGAATCCCGGCCTTGCCAACCACGGTCTTGATCTTCTCGAAGCCATGTTCATTGGGCTGCGTGGAGCCGACCCAATCCCGCGTTACGAGGCCCGATGCAAAGATGTTCGGATCGTCCGCAAACATCGTGAGTGCATTTCCCGACCCCTCGCTGACCAACAAGACATCTCGCAGGAGCTCGACGGCGTCGGCTCTCTTCTCGACATCCATCAGAAATTTGTCGTATATCTTGTAGGGCTCCATCAGATAGACGAGATCTCGTCCACCGAAGTCGCTTTGTCCTCGGGCTTTGAGGCGCTTGTAGTAGACCGCGTGGGCGTCGCTGTGGGTAGCGTACTCGTGGGTTGTTCCGGGGTACAGAGAGGAGCTGTCCGTACCGGTCCAGTCGGAGAGAGTGGCAGCCGGTCCCTGCTGGCCACCGACAGGTGCATGCTGAAAATCTCCCGTGAGATCAGGCTCGTCCCACGCCAAACCGCCGTACAGAAATCCCTTTTCGGGACGCTCCAAGTTCTGCACTCTGTCGAACACCTTGCTGACCACGTGCGCAATCACGCGTTCTTGCTGCCAGTCCGGTACCACGGCAAAGGACGCCGGATTCTCGCTGTTGTCGAAGTTGAACCAGCCGGTTGCGAGGTTGGATGGGAATGCGGCCTGGGCGTTCTTGTTGGCAAACCAACTTCCGTAGATGTTCTTCTGGGCCGCAGTATAGGTCTTGCCGAGTTCCACCACCGAACCGACGCCGAGCGACTGGTATATGACGTTCTCAGGCTTCTGGATGAGAAAATACATGTCAGAGGAGAGAGGATCATCTGCCATGTTCCCCTGGCTGGGGTAGATGATGCGGTTGTAGCCCATCTGTTTGGCATATTGCAGGTTGTCATCGACCTCCCCTTTCCAACATATTCCGTAGATATATCGAACCCGGAGCTTTTCGTAGTTGGCAGATCTCTCGGGAGGCGACGAAGAGGTCAGTTGGATGATATACCCGCTCCCGGGCTTCCACTGGCTTGGCCCAGCACCCGCAGAGCCGCCCGTGCCTGCCGAGCCTGCCGCGCCTGCCGTGCCTGCCGTGCCTGCCGTGCCTGCCGAACCTGCCGAACCTGCCGAACCTGCCGAACCTGCCGAACCTGCCGAACCTGCCGAACCTGCCGAGCCTGCCGTGCCGCCCGTGCCTGCCGTGCCGCCCGTGCCTCCGGACCCCGCAGAGCCACCCGTTCCCGCCTCCCCGGCAGCACCGGCGACCGGGCCGTCGGCAGCATCCGTCGATCCGCAGCCGGACACGAGGACTTGGGAGAGCAGGCCGAACGCAAACATGGCGACGAGCCGGTGGGCTTTCATTCCTTTGTCCTCCTAGAGGTGGTGGTTGAATGCGCTTCCATCCCATCAGGGGACGACGACGTCCGCGAAGTCATCCAGCCCTTCCCAAGCGATTCGCTGGATGTCGGCGCGATCCTCATCCGAAAAGACCTTGGTGATCGGCTTACCGTCCAAGTCGAGGTTCGGGTGACTGGCATCCAGCGAGGCGGTATCGGTGACCCTGTCCAGCGTCAGGCCCTGGGGGCTACGCTGGAATAGAGCGCCGAAGAACGTGAACGCCGTCAGGTACGCCATCGTCTGATTCGGATGAAAGTCGTTGACGTAGCGGAGCGTCAAGTCCGGACGTTCCGTCTGACATCGCAGGACCACGGTGGACATCGGAACGACGATCGCGTCGGTGGCTTCCGCCAACACCTTGATGGTGGCCGCCTTCTGCAAGACGGGAGCGGAGTCGGGTAGTGACGTCAGCGGATACTCGTTCTGCGTGGTCGGCGTCGTCTCGTACAAGACCACCTGCCCGCCCTGGTTCGCGGCGAGAGTCGCGAACTTCGGTGCGTACTCCATGTAGAGGGACGCCTCGCCGTCCGTGTCGTCGCGCCACGACTGGAGCACGACGACGTCCCACGGCTTCCGTTCACCGTTCAGTGTCTGCAGAAGTTCCCGATGGCGCGCAAGGGCCTTGACGGCATAGATGTCGTCCGGGTCCTCGGCGACCATGGCTTCCAGGGCGTCGATGGCAGCTTGCTCCTCGGCGACCGTGAGTGTCGCGACCTTCACGAAGTTCTGCGTGAACAGGCGCCAGTGGTCCGCGAGCGAGCGTCCGCCGTAGATGACAGCGGTGGCCTCGAACGCGAGGTTGGGATTCCCTTCTTCCGCGACCGTCTCGACAAGCTCGTACAGCTTGTGTCGTTGTGTGAAGCTGTTGCCGATGAAGAGTGCGTTCACGCTCCCCTCCACGGGGATGCCCGCTCCACCATCGCCCGCTCCACCATCATCCGCGCCCGCGCTCCCCCCCGCGTCGATTCCCGCGGAACCCGCCTCCCCTCCCCCAGCACCGCTCCCAGCCTGGCCGGCGGGCGAGCTATCGGTTCCGGCTTCGGCAGGACCTGCGCCCGTCCCCCCGACGGATGCCTCCAACACGCCTCCGCCCGAGCCGCCAGCGGCGGGGGCATTATCCGCTACAGACTCGGCACCCGTGCACGCTGCAAGCAGGCCCCACAGCATCCACACTCCGGCGGGAACGAACCAATGGGCGGCGCTTTTCATGATGCTCATCCTTCCTTCCGCGAGGGAAGCCGGGTCTCGTGTCAACGTTCTTTGTGACAGAGCAAGCCCCATGCCGCCGACGAGGCACGGGTCGCGCAGGCATTCCGATGCCGCGTGGGAGCTCGCCTTGTCTGACGAGTGGAATCGATGCTTCCGATCTGGTGAAGAGACCTTTCCGATCGCGAAGCCCGGTGGCAGCCAGCCGCGCTGCGCCCCGCTCCTCATCAGGCGATGATTGGCCCCAAGGCGAAGAATGATCTCAGCCCAGCATGTCCCGACGTATCCCTACATCAACGACGTCTACTTTGCGCCGGTGCTCGCCGCGATGCAGGCCGCTGGCATGCCCTTGGCCTCGATTCACCTGGAGGGCAATTGGTACGAGTCCGGTAACGAGAGGTTTTTCTTCAAGTGGCAAAGAGCTACCCTTCGTTGCGGATCGTCATCGCGCACTTCGACCACCACAACGCCGCAGGCCTCGGGTGGTTCCGGGATGCGATGACCGCTTGCCCCAACCTCCACGTGGACATCTCAGCGTCGATCCAGCACTTCTACAAGTTCGATCACGAAGACCTGCGTGACCTCCTGATCCTTCACGGGGACCGATTCCTGTACGGCACCGACAACATCGACCTGGAGACGGGGGCCGATGGGAAGGTCAAGAAGTACGCCGCACAGTTCGAGTGCTACGAGACATCGAACATGGTGGAGGCCAAGCTGGTAGGCAAGACGCTGGACGGCGCCCCGACCCTTCTCAAGGGCCTTGCGCTGCCACAAGAGACGCTCGAGAAGACATACTGTCTCAACGCGCTGCGCGTCTATCCCGAGTTGGTGAGCAAAATGAAGTCGCTTGGGTATGCTCTTCCGGTTTGACCCCCGGTTGCGTCTGCGGGCGGCCCACCTCTAGGGTTGCCTCTCCCCCTTGCGCGCCAACGTCAGCTCCGCAATCCGGTCCTGAATCGTAATCCGCTTGGTCATGAGCTGCCCCTCGAGGTCCGTCGTCTCCACCGTAAGCTCCTGCAGCTTCTGCGAGATCTCCTCCATCTTCTTCGCCAAGTGCTGGCTCAGCTTCTGCGCCGTCGGCACCTTGCGCAGCGTCACGAGCTGCACGTGGATCTCGTCGATGCGCTGGCGATAGACCTGCATCTGCGACGCGAGAGTCTGGACACGCTCCTGCGTGTCGTGGATCTCGCCGTGCATCTTGACGATCTGGGCGAGCTTCTCGCGCATGTCCGGTTCCAGGGCCTTGTTGGTCGACAGGTACAGACCGATGGCCTTGACCCCGGCATCGGTTCGAAGGTCGATGGTCTTCATGATCGGCGTCCAGGCTTCGATGCCGAGACGGACCGAGGCCTTCGGGGCGACGGTGACGGGGAAGAGGTAGGCGCCGCCGAGCTTGCGGTGGGAGGGGACGCTGTCCGAGAGGCTCCAGCCGTGGGGCACGGCGTGCCGCACGTAGACCTCGGCGGGGTGCTGGCCCCGGTTCGTGACCTGCAGCTCGGTGCGTCGGATCGACCGGGTCTCGGTGGAGACGATCCCGCGCTGCATGGTAACGAGCTGGTGGATTTCCTCCCGGCTGGTGATGACGGGTTCGACGATGACCTCGCGGTCGAGGCCGAAGGGGATGAAGGCTTCGGACCGGGGTGGGATGGGCTCGCTGAGGCCTTCCCCTAGGAACTGTCCCTTTGCGTATACCGTGAAAGGGCCCCCGTCGAGGGTGTAGGCGCTCGGGTTGACGACGCGCACGGCCTTGAAGGCGAAGCGCTGGGAGCCGCGCGGGGAGACGGGATCGTAGTAGTAAACTTGCTTGGCTTCGCACGCCTCGTTGACGAGCGAGACCATGGCGGAGCGTCCGTCGGGAATGCTCATGGTGGAGTCGGCGACGAACAGGGCGTTGCCAATGGGGTCGTCGGCGTTGGGGGCATCGCTGGGGGGAGGAGCGACGGCCATCGGAGGCGGCTCTGCGTTCTCGGCGAGGATCCTAGCGCCTTCGCGATCGTTGACGGTCCCGGTGCCGAAAGCTTCGACTTGGGCTGGGGGGACGCCGTTGGCGATGAGCTGTTCCCGGATGACGTTGGCGCGCTCGAGCGAGGCCACGCGCGGGTCGGCGTCGCCTTTCTGGGCGAACCCTTCGATGCGAATGCGCTCGTTGGTGCCACGAAGCTGCACGGCGAGACGGTCGACGTTGGAGGCGGCGGACAGGCCACCCACGGGCGTCGGGTCGTTGGGGGGACGACGGCCTCGCGCGGTCGCGCCGTATTGCGCCTGGGTCTGGACCGGAACCGTGGTCCCGTCCTTGCGCTTTTCGTCCCCGCGGGAGGCGGTCTGGATCTGGGCGAGGTGTTCGACCTCGTCGTTGCGGATGTTGCCGAGCAGGCGAACCTGTTGGCCTTCGACCTCGTAAGGAGAGCCGCCGGTAGGGGGAGCGAGAGCCATGCGGTTGTCGTCGCCGAGGGTTTCGCGCTCGACCATGCGGACGCTTCGCAGGTCGTAGCGGAAGGACAGGGCGGAGGTGGAACCGACGCCGATGGTGACGCGTTCCCAATCCTCACCGGAGGTGTTGTCGACAACGGCCCAAGCCATCAAGCGGCCCTTGCCGGCTTGCTCGAGGAGCACGCGGTAGGTCGGCTTCCACGACGGGCTCTCGGTGACGTAGGAGAGGCGAAGGTCATGGTGCTTCTTGGTGGGGAGGTGGACTTGCAGCTCGACGGTGCTGGTGCCGGGCTCGACGGTGGGGAAGGACACGGGCAAGGTGGCTCCGGACTTGGCATCGACGACGGTGAGGGATTTCAGGAAGTCGTCGACGCGGCCGGCGGGCACGGTGAGGGTGAGTTGGTCGCCTTGGACCGAGGCGTGGCGTTCGAAGTAGGCGACGCCGTTTCGGTAGATGATGACTTTGCCGAGGGCGGCTTCGGTGCGGACGTGTTCCTTCTGCGGGCCGAAGACGGCGCAGGAGGTGGGCGCAAGAAGGGTGAAAGCAAGCAGGGCGGTGTGAAGGCGCATGGTATTTCCCCGGGGGTTGGCGTGCGACTGGAGGGTACGAACCAGGAGGGTAAAGGATCTTGGGGACGTCGGCGGAGTTGTACGGCAACCGCGCTGGCAACCTTCTCACCAATTTCTCCGGGCTCACGCGCGGCGGTGTCGAGTCTCGGCGGAGTTGTACCGACCCGGGCTTTCGGCAACCGCGCGCTGCCGGCCTCCGCACCAACCCCATCCCCTTCTGTGGTCTCTGCGCTTTCTGTGGTTCTCCGGGCTCACGCGCGGCGGTGTCGAGTCGCTACGTCGGCGGAGTTGTACCGATCCGGGCATTCGGCAACCGCGCTTCCTGCCTCCGCACCAACCCATCCCCTTCTGCGGTCTCTGCGCTTTCTGTGGTTCTTCGGGCTCGGGGTCGGGCTGAGTGGGTACCAACTTGCGCGGACCGTGTGCTAAGGGGGCGGGGTGATTCGACTCGACGCAGTATCCCAGCAGCACGGGCGCCAGGCGCTCTTCCTCGATGCATCCTTCGCCGTTTTCCCTGGGGAGAAGGTCGGTCTGGTGGGACCGAACGGCTCGGGCAAGTCCACCATTTTTCGGATGATCGTGGGGGAGGAGGAGCCGGATGGGGGGCAGGTAATCGTGGAGCGAGGGACGACGTTGGGGTACTTCAGCCAGGACATTGGGGAGATGGCTGGCAGGAGCGTGGTGACGGCGACGCTCGAGGGGGCGGGGGCGGTATCGGAGGCGGGAGCGCAGCTTCGAGAGCTCGAGGCCAAGCTGTCGGACCCGGACCTAGGCGAAGAGATGGAGCAAGTGATCGACGCGTACGGGGAGGCGCAAGCGCGGTTCGAGCAACTGGGGGGGTATGCGTTGGACGCTCGGGCGCGCGAGATCCTGGCGGGGCTCGGCTTTCACCAGGACGTGATGGACGCGGACGTGGGGACGCTATCGGGCGGGTGGAAGATGCGGGTGGGGCTCGCGCGCATCCTGCTGATGCGACCGGACGCGTTGCTTCTCGACGAGCCGACCAACCACCTGGACATCGAGTCGATCCTGTGGCTCGAGCAGTTTCTGAAGTCCTACGACGGGCTGGTGATGATGACGTGTCACGACCGGGAGTTCATGAACCGGATCGTGGGCAAGATCATCGAGATCGACGGGGGGGAGCTGACGATCTTCTCGGGCAACTACGAGTTCTACGTGCAGCAGCGTGCGGTGTTGGACGCGCAGACGGCCAGCGAGTTCGACCGGCAGCAGGCGATGCTCGCGAAGGAGGAGGCGTTCATCGCGAGGTTCAAGGCGCGTGCGAGCCATGCGGCGCAGGTGCAGTCCCGGGTCAAGAAGCTCGAGAAGATCGAGCGGGTGGACCCGCCGCGACGCCGTCGCAAGATCCGGTTCCGCTTTCCCGCGGCGCCCCGGTCGGGGGAGGACGTGGTGCAAGTCAAGGGGGTGCGCAAGGCGTACGGGGACAAGGTGGTGTTCGACGGGTTGGACCTGTTGGTTCGTCGTGGGGAGCGGTGGTGTGTGATGGGGGTCAACGGGGCGGGCAAGAGCACGTTGCTCAAGCTCGTGTCGGGGGCGTTGGCGGTGGACGAGGGGCGTGTGGACGTCGGGGCGAGCGTGCAGGTGGGGTACTTTGCGCAGCACGCGATGGACCTTCTGGCCCCTGAGAAGTCGGTGTGGGAGATGATCATCGGGAGGTTCCCGAAGGCGTCGGTGGGGTCGCTCAAGAGTCTCGCGGGGGCGTTCGGTTTCCCGGGGGAGGACGTGGACAAGCCGTGCCGGGTGCTTTCGGGGGGGGAGAAAGCGCGGGTGGTGCTGGCGCTGATGCTCTACGACCCGCCGAACTTCCTGGTGTTGGACGAGCCGACGAACCATCTGGACATCGACACCAAGGAGATGTTGATGGAGGCGCTGGGGGGGTTCGAGGGGACGATGCTGTTCGTGTCGCACGACCGTCACTTCTTGCGGGCGCTGTCGAATCGGGTTCTCGAGATTTCGCCGGACGGGCCGCGCACGTTTGGGGGTGGATATGGCGAGTACGTGGAGGAGACGGGTCAGGAAGCGCCGGGCGTTCACGCATAAGGGGCTATCGCGCGTCCTTCCCGATCACCTGTGGTTCCCCTCCGCACCAACCCCAACCCTTCTGTGCCCTCTGCGTCTTCTGTGGTTTTCTGGCGTTGGGCTCGACCCACTTCGGGCGCCCGGTACTGGCCTACCCCGCGAGCCTCTCGGCGTGCTACGCTTGCTGCGTCCATGACGTTCAGGAAGTACGAGCGAGCCGTCTTCGCCGCAGGCGTGTTGTGCCTGGTGGCGTCGGGAGGCTGCGACAAGCTGAAGGAGAAGGCGCCGGAGCCCTACCCGGTGGTCATCCAGGTGGAGAGTGACCCGGGCAAGGCTGTGGAGGGGGCGAGCATCCTGCTCGGCGCGAACAAGGTGGCGTCCACCGACGCGGCAGGCAAGGCGGAGTTGAAGCTGCGAGGGGAAGAAGGGGAAGCCATCATCTTCTCGGTGAAGTGTCCCGACGGGCATCAGAACCCCAAGCCCATTGCCGTGACTTTGCGACGCATCGCCGACCCCACCGCACGTCCCGAGTACCAGCTATCGTGCCCTCCCCAGACCCGCACGATCGCCGTCGCCATCCGGGCGGACGAGGGCCCGAACCTGCCCGTGGTGTATCTCGGCCGGGAGATCGCGCGAACGGACGCGTCCGGCGCGGCGCACATCAGCCTGAAGATGCGCCCTGACGAGGCGTTCCAGATCATGCTCAAGACGTCGGCCACGGAAGAGGGTCGGCTGCTTCGCCCGCAGGACCCGGTAGCGACGTTCCGGATGAAGCACCAGGACGATGTCATGACGTTCAACCAGGAGTTCAAGGTGGAGCGACGCGTGGTGCGATGGGGAAGGCCCACGGGACCGACGCCGCTCAAGACGCATTGAGGGTTGGGGTCGAGGGCGAGCGGAAGAACCGACCTGCCAGAAGGGTGAGAGGCCCGGGCAGGTCGAAAGTTTTCCTTTGTCCGGCAGGGGGCGGGGAGGTACTATTTTTGTGGGCGCTTATGCGCCGGATCGCAGAAAGACCAGGCCCCTCGCGGCCATGACGATGGAAGAGCAAGCCATGAAGATCCTGACCCGACTTCGAGCACGCGTTCTTGGGCGCTTCGTCCCCAAGGGCGAAGAAGGTGCGGTTATGTCGGAATACGTCGTACTCGTCGGCGTGGTCAGCTTGTCCCTGGCGACGTCGATTGCGGCGCTGGGGCCGGTCTTGTTCGCGAGCTACGAGCGAGCCAGAGGCATCTTGATTTGTCCGATTCCGTAGGCTGCGTGCGAGCGGTCGGCACAGACGACAAGGGAGTGAAGAGTCATGATGATTCGAATCAACAAGTTCCTTCGAGACAACCGCGGCGCCAACCTGGTCGAGTACATCATCCTGGTCGGGGTCATCGCCTTGGTGGCGATTGCCGGGTTCAAGATCTTTGGTGAGAAGGTCGACAAGAAGGTCCAGGAGCAGTCGAACAAGGTCGAGCAGATCGGAAACTGACGGTCGCTTGCCGGGTGCGTCGGGCTCGTGGGTGAACGTCCACGCGACGAGGTTTGTTTTGCCGCCGGAGGCGGGTGAACAGAAGTCATGGGCTACGCCAAGCTATTTTTGATTGCAGCGGTGCTGGTGACGGCGATCGCGGCGTGGACTGACTTCAAGAAGGGCATCATCCCCAACTGGCTTTCCCTGGGCGCGCTGGCTGTGGCTCCCGTGTTTCACGCCATTTTGGGCTACAGCCACGAGGGGATTCGCGGGGCATTCGAAGGGGCCTTGTTCTCTCTGCTCGGCGCTCTCGCGTGCGGCGCGGTACCCATGATGCTGTACGCCGTGGGTGGCGGCCGCGGCGGCGACGTCAAGCTGCTGGCTGCGGTCGGCGCCTTGTGCCGCACGGTCATCGGCATCGAGGCTGTGTTCTACGGCTTCCTCGTCGCTGCCATCTATGCCCAAGCGCGTCTTGCCTACGAGGGGAAGCTTCTGCAGACCCTTGGGAATACCGTCTCCATCGCCGTGAATCCTTTCCTTCCGAAGGCTCGCCGCCGCACGCTGTCCAAGGAGGCGATGACCTGGACCCGGCTCGGACCGTCGGTGTTCGTCGGCACCGTCGTTGCCGTGCTGTTGAACTGGAGCATGCCATGATCCGGAGTACGTTGTGCCGCGGGGGGCAAGCCCCGACCGCCGGGGCGGACGCGACGCGGGCCAGGGAGCCGGAGCGGGCGAAGGCGCTCGGCAAGCTGCTCCGGGACCGTCGTGGAGCCGTCTACGTCGAGTTTCTGGTGGCGTTCTTGCCGCTGTTCATCTTCTTCGAGTGTCTGGTGCAGCTCAGCGGCATGTTGACGGCGAAGTTGGTGGTGCAGCATGCGGCGGTGACGGCGACCCGGGCGGCGGTGGTCGTGCTGCACGACGACCCGGCGAATTACGGGGACGAGAAGGTGGGGTCGGCGACGGGCAAGCGGCTGGAGGCGATCGAGTTGGCGGCGGCGATCCCGATGCGGTCGGTTCGAAGCCTCGTCGACTACGAGTTGAACTTCCCGAGCCAGCCTGGTGGGACGGACACGAGGACGGACTTTGGCCGCGACGACTTGGTGCGGGTGCGCGTGAAGGCGACGTACCGGTGCCAGGTTCCGATCGCGAGCCGGATCGTGTGCAACTTCATCTCGTCGACACGCAACCTGACGGGCGAAGCCGCCCTACCGAACCAGGGAGCGGACTATGAGTACTGAGACGGCGACCTGTCGGCACGTTGTCGGGTTATCACCGGGTGCGGGCGGCCTTCGCGCGGATCAGCGCGGTGCGGTGATGGTGGTCGGCGTGTTCATGGCGGCCTTCCTGGTGGGCTCGCTCTGGTACATCATCGGCATCGGGGATGCGATCCTGTACCGGCAGCGCATGCAGGACGGGGCGGACGCGGTGGCCTTCGCGGCGGCCGTGTACCACGCCCGGGGCATGAACATCATCGCGATGATCAACATCATCATGGCGGCGATCCTCGCGATCCTGGTGGCGTTCAAGCTGGTGCAGCTGATGAACACCATTGCGATGGCCATCTCCTGCGCGCTGTCGTGGACGGGCGTGGGGGCTGCCATCTGCGGCTTTACGACGAACCTTGCTCCGTGGATCAACAAGGCGGTGCAGATCGCCGAGAAGCTGGTCAACACCACGTTGCCGGTGCTGAGCAAGACCCAGGTGGGGATTGCCGTGGCGATGCCCTGGGTGGCGCAGGGAAAGGCTGCCTACATTGCTTCCACGCAGTACACGGAGCCGGTGAAAGGTGGGGGGTTCGTCAGTGTGTCGCTCGTGCCGTTCGTGCCCAAGGAGCGCCTCGGTCTACCGGTCGAGGAGGACGAGTTCTCGTTTCTCTGCGAGAAGGCGGGGACGTACGTGGGTGAGTTGGTCTTCTCCCCGTTTGGCAAGTACGGGAGCTGGGTGGCGGGCGTGATCGGCAGCATTGTGAGCACGTTCCCGGGTTACTTCTGCGGCGAGAGTGGCGGATGGGGAAGCGGTGGCAGCGGGAGTGTTTCGCAAGGGGTCTCGCAGGCGGCGATCGACGCGTTTGCGAAGGAAGCGTGCGAGGAGAAGGGCAAGGGCAAGTCCAACTTCGACATGGACGAGTGTCTCGAGGACGCGAAGAAGGATGTCGAGGAGGATCTCAAGAAGCAGAGCGCGAGCCAGTCTGGGGTCGACGGCAACGGCAAGACACCGAAGAAGGTGTTCTGGGCTGCGAAGAATGGCAACGGGTACTTCCAGATCTGGTCGGTGTTGGTGGGCAACGACGAGTGGCCCAAGAAGGCGGAGAAGGGGGTGCAGATTGCGGCGTGGAACAAGTCCATGACGATGCCCGAGGCACCCTGGGGCAAGGTGGCATTTGCGCAGGCGGAGTTCTATTACGACGAGTCGGGGGCGTGGGATGACTACAAGGAAGACGCCATGTGGAACATGTTCTGGCGGGCGCGTCTTCGCCGTGTGCGGACGCCCGCGCCGACGTTCGCGAGCATGATCTGGGACGAGGTGTTCAGCGTGATCACGGGCAAGCTCGATCCGGCGGTGGCTGCGGCTCTGGGCGGCTCGGAGATCGGGGGTTGGCTTCTGGGTCAGGTGGCCGGCAGCGCGTTCGAGGAAGCGGTCGGCAAGGTTCACGGGGGTGGCGGTCCCTGGGAAGGTCAGTTCATCAAGAACCCGAACCTGGCGACCGGCGCCAAGATCGAGATCATTCACTGATGCGGGAGGCGATCATGAAGCGAAAGCTACGCAAGATCAGGAGTTCCCGCGGGGCCGCGCTGGTCGAGGCCGTGGTGGTGATCCCCTTCTTCCTCATCATCTTCGCCTCGATGATCTTCGTGGCGAAGCTCTACGGTGAGAAGCAGCGCACGTTGCGGGTATCCAAGGAGTACGCGTGGACGTACGCGATGGCGAACTGCGAGTCGGGCGGGGCCAATACCACGCTCGAGGCGGGTGGCTCTCCGATGGGCCAGCTCGAGTCCACCGACCCCAACGTGAACTCCGACCCGCTGGGCCAGTTCCAGGGCTCGGACCCCGGCATGGAGAAGTTCGACAAGAGCTGGGGAACGGCGTCGGCCACGGTGACGGGTTCGGTGACGGCGAGCAAGGCCATCGGCGGGTTCACCAACGAGCTGTCGACGACGACGAAGGTGCAGTGCAACGAGAAGCCGCAGGAGGGCAACCTGCGCGGCGTGTTCTACTTTGCCTGGGACCTCTTCAAGCAATGGTGACAAGATGAGTGCGGATCTCGATCCCATCAGCAAGCCATCTGCGAAAACGCGGCTCGCGGTAAAAACGAGGCGGCGAATCCATCTGCGGGGGGTGGTCCGTGTGCTCGCCTACTGCATGGTCGTGTCGCTGGTCCTCGGCGGTCTTTCCATCCGGTCAGCCTGGGGGAGTTTCAAGGACTCGGCCCTGGTGATGGGCCGTCAGCTCGCGAGCTTCGGGGACCTCGAGGGGCGGATCCACCGGGTCCGCCTCAACGGCGAGCCGATCTACGTGACCAGCGCGGTGACCAAGGCGCCCGTCGGTGAGGTGTTGGGTCGCTTCGAGACGCTTTGCCGCCAGAACGCGGGCGGGCTGGACAAGATGTTCGAGGAGCTCCCCGCGAACCTGAAGGACGAGTTCCAGCAGGTCGACGGCACGTCGGGCATCGGCATCATCCGCAACCAGGACGGGGCCGAGGGCATGGTCGCCTGCCTCGCGCAGGAGCCGCTGGACGGATGGGAGAACTTGCCGTCGCGCATCGAGCAGTTCATGGGCTCGGGCGACCTGACGCACGTGGGGGACCTGCGGTACGTCTATGCGAAGGAGACGGGCGAGGGCAGGACGCACGTGATCACGGTGTGGACCGACGGCCCATTCAACCTGTTCAACGTGGCGCCGATGGACGGGCAGGAGGCTCCGGGGTCGGACTCACCGAACGCGCCTCGTCCCGAGGATGCGGTCCGTCTGTTGAGTGCGACGGTCGAGGGCGCGCCCTACGCGGTTCGGATCTACGACAGTGGCAAGCGTCAGCAGGAAGTGCTGGCGATGTACGACACGGAAATGCCTTCGCGGGGCTGGAAGCCCGTCCCTCATGCGACGGACGACGTGCCCCACGGTCGGGCGTACACCCGAGAGGGTGTGGACATGCTGGTATTCGCCTTCGAGGAGAAGGAGCGTTCCTTCGTCTCGGTGGTGGAGATGAGCCCTCGCTGACCTTCGTGACCGACTCACCCCGTACACCTCTCCCCCACAGTAAACCCCAATGCGCGGGCTCGGAGGGAGAGAGATCGCCGGGCCCCACTCTCACCGGTTCTTTCTTCCCCCTTCTCGGACTATACTGAGCCCCCCTCATGAGCAAACGAGCGCTTCTATTTGCCCTCGTCGTCGCGGTCCTCGGCCTCGTGCTGATGCTGCTGTACGTCAGGAGATTCGAACAGCAGGCTTCCGGTGGCGAGCGGGTTCAGCTGCTCGTCGCGATCAAGCCCATCGAGCGCGGGGCCGTGGTGACGGACGACGCTTTGGCGGTGCGCGAGGTGCCCTTGGCGTACGTGGAAGACCGTGCGGTGAAGGCGGCTGAGCGGGCGAAGGTGGTGGGGTTGCGGTTGGGCAACAACGTGCAATCTCAGCAGACCCTCATGTGGTCGGACCTCGCGATCGCCGCGGACGAGCGGCGGGACCTCTCGGCGTTGGTGCAGCCCGGGAGCCGTGCGGTATCCGTGCGGGCGCGCAGCGGCGACAAGAGCTATGCGCTCATCCGTCCCGGCGACTACGTGGACGTGGTGGCGATCATGCCCGACGCCCTCGGCCAGGGCGACAAGCGAAGTGCGGTTGTGTTGCTGCAGAAGGTCCTCGTGCTCGCGGTCGGTCTGGAGACGGCCACGGAAGTGACGATGGACCCGAACGATCGTAACCGTGCGCGCACGCAGGAGATGGTGCTCACCTTGAGCCTTCACTTGCAGGAAGCGCAGCTCATCTCGCTGGCCCTGGAGAAGGGCCAGATCACGGTGGCCCTGCGCAACCCGGAAGACCAGCGCATTGCCGAAAGGATCCCGGACATGTCGTCGTCCGCCCTGACGAACACCAAGGAGCGAGAAGCGGTGCAGAGCATTCGAACTGGGCCCGTCAAGCTCGAAGCAGGAGGCGCACGGTGAGAACCTTCGTGGCGCTAGCAGCGGCGTTGTCGCTCGTGGTGGTTGCAGGCACGTCCTTCGCGCAGAAGGGCGACACAGGCACGGTGGTGGAGACCACCGAAGAGCTGAGCCTCGCGGTCGGGGAGAACAAGACCATCTCCGCGTCGGACGTGAACAACTACTCTGAAGGCACCAAGGGAGTAGCGGACGTCAAGCTGACCACGGACGGCAAGCGGTTCGTGATCGTGGGGCGAGCTCCTGGGTCGACGACCTTGCTCTTGCTCAACAAGGATGGTTCGCAGACCAAGTGGGTCATCAACGTGTTCTCGCGGTCACCGGATTCGGTGGAGCGGGAAGTGAAGCAGTTGCTCGAGGGCACGTCCGGTGTGCGGGTGCGTCGGGTGGGTGCGCGGTTCTTCATCGAGGGTGGGGTCACGGCGGACTCGGACGTCAAGCGTATCGAGCGCATCGCGGAGCTCTACCCGGGGCAGGTCGAGTCGCTGGTTGTGGTCGGCGCGGCGCCCGTGGAGCGCAAGGTCAACATCCGCATCGACTTCTACTTCGTGCAGTACGAGCGCAACTCGAACTACGCGTTCGGCGTGAACTGGCCGAGCAGGATCGGCGGAGAGGCGATCCAGAGCGAGGTCAACTACGACTTCCTTTCTGGAACGGTGACGACGGCGCAAGCCTCGGTCATCAACCAACCCTTGCCGGGCCTCGACATCGCCGCGCGCAACGGATGGGCCAAGGTACTCAAGCAGTCCACGGTCATCACGACCAACGGCACCGAGGCCACGTTCGAGAGTGGCGGCGAGCAGAACTACCCGATCTCCGCGGGGCTCACGGCGAACATCCAGCCCATCACCTACGGCACCAACGTGACCGTCCTGCCCCGCTTCGACTCCGACAGCGGGGAGCTCGAGGTGAAGATCTCCGCGGACGTGAGCGACCTCATTCCCGCCATCGCGTCGACCAGCTTGCCGGGACGAAGCACGTCGAAGCTCACGACCCTGGTCAACATGAAGCTCGGGGAGTCCCTGGTGCTGTCCGGAATTCGGACCCAGTCGCAGCGTCGCTCCACGGGGGGACTTCCCCTGCTGAGCGAGATCCCGATCCTCGGGCTGTTTTTTGGGAGCGAGTCGCAGACGCGCGAGGACGTGGAGGGGGCGGTGTTCATCATCCCGTCGGTGGTGGAGTCACTCCCGAGGGACTCGATGCGCCTGGTGAACAGCGCGGCCTCGCAGTTCGAGGAGTACTCGGGCGACATCGAGTCGATCAACGCATACAACAAGCGTCCGCCCATGTCGGGCAAGAAGGCCGACGAGAAGGAGTAGCGGGGCCGGACGGGCATGGACATCGAGGTCGTCATCGACTCGCAACAGGGTGGACGCCGGGTGGAGCGCATGTCGGCGGTAGCGCCGATTTCCATCGGGCGAAGCCCCACGTGCACGGTCTGCCTCGAGAGCGACCTGGTGTCGCGAAGGCATGCCGTACTGCAAGTGGGGCCGGGCGCCGTCTTGGTGGAGGACGTGTCGACCAACGGAACGATGGCGGGGCAGCAACTGCTGCGCCGGGTTGCGGTGCAGGTGCCCTTCGACACGCCGGTGGTGGTGGGGGAGTTCACGCTTCGCGTTCACCCTGTGGGCTTCGTGCCGAGCGCGATACCGCCGCCGGCTCCGTTGCCGCCGCAGCCTCCCGTGGTGGACCCGGTCGCAGCCGCAATGTCCACCGCGGGGTACTTCCCTCCTGGAGTGGGGGCTGCCGTTCCGCCGCCCGCGCCACTCCCGCCCGGCTTCATGCCCCCCGGCGTGGCGTCGTCGCCTACCGCCAGGCCGCCCGCTTCGGCGCCGCTGCCGGTCGCTCCTGCGCACGTGCTCGTACGTGACGCCGCGCCCCAACCGAACGGGCTCCCGCCCACACGTCCGCGTCCGAAGCCTGCGCCACCAAAGCGCGTTTCGGCGCAGTCGGCGATCGAGGCCGAGGCCCAGCGAAGGGCTGCCGCGGACGACATCGCCTTACGACGGGAGGTGCACAAGCAGTTGCTCGAGCACCTGGACTTGGCGGCGATCGATGCGTCGAAGCTGGACGACCCGTCGATGCGGCCGAAGGTGTTGACGGCGCTGCGCAAGATCGTGGGCAAGTTCGAAGGGCGCCTTCCGCCGGGAACGAACCAGGATCGGCTGGTAGGCGAGCTGGCGGACGAGGCGTTGGGGCTGGGGCCTCTGGAGCGGTTCCTGGCGGACCCGACCATCAGCGAGGTGATGGTGGTGGGTCCGGACGCGATCTACGTGGAGCGTGAGGGCAAGTTGGTGCGAACGGACGCGCGCTTCACGGACGACGAGCGAGTGCGGGCGGTGATCGAGCGGATCGTGACGCCGCTAGGGCGTCGGATCGACGAGTCGAGCCCGCTGGTGGATGCGCGATTGAAGGACGGGTCCCGTGTGAACGCGGTGATTCGGCCGATCGCGTTGCGTGGGTCGTGCATCACGATCCGGAAGTTTGCGCGGGTGCCCTTGACGCTGGGGAGGCTGATCGAGCTGGGGGCGCTGTCCGAGTCGATGGGGCGATTTCTTCAGCGGTGCGTCGTGGCGAAGCGGAACGTGGTGATTTCGGGAGGCACGGGCAGCGGGAAGACGACGTTGTTGAACGTGCTATCGGCGGCGATCCCGGAGGACGAGCGGATCATCACGATCGAGGATGCGGCGGAGTTGCAGCTGGAGCAGCCGCACGTGGTGTCACTGGAGACGCGTCCCGCGAACATGGAGGGCAAGGGGGAGTACACGATCCGGGATCTGGTACGGAACGCGTTGCGCATGCGACCGGACCGCATCGTGGTGGGCGAGTGTCGTGGCGGGGAAGCGCTGGACATGTTGCAGGCGATGAACACGGGGCATGACGGCTCGTTGACGACGACGCACGCGAATTCGCCTGCGGAGGCGTTGTCGCGGCTGGAGACGCTGGCGTTGATGGCGGGGGTGGATCTGCCTTCGAAGGCGATTCGCGATCAGATCGCGTCGAGCGTGCACGTGATCGTGCAGCAGTCTCGTTTCAGCGATGGCACGCGCAAGGTGACGAAGGTGACGGAGGTGGCGGGCATGGAGGACGACGGGACGATCGAGCTGCTTCCGATCTTCGAGTTCCAGCGCACGGGGACGGGTCCGAAGGGGCAGGTCCTGGGCAGGTTCCGGTCGACGGGGTACTTGCCGTCGTTCTTGGACGAGTTCATCGTGATGGGGCTGATCAAGCCAGGGGAGCCCTATCTATGAATGCATTTTCGGGTGTGAGCCCGGACGTCTTCAAGTGGTCGGGGATGGTCCTGATCACGGTGGGGCTGTTGATCGGGACGTGGTCGCTGCTGGCGGATCCGCAGAGCATGGTTCGCAGGTACTGGGTACGGTACCTGGCGCACCTGGATCGGAAGCTGCGTTCGATGTTCATCTGGACGCCGGCGAAGTACATCGCCTGGGGTCAGATGGCGGCGGCGTTCCTGGTGATGGTGGGCGCGGTCGGGGTCGACTTGCCGCTCTGGTACATTTGGCTCGGGTTGATCGCGGCGGCGCCGTACTACTACATCGAGCGGATGCGGCGGAAGCGGGTGGAGGCGATCGAGGAGCAGCTCGACGGCTTCTTGGTGGGGCTGGCGAACGCGCTCAAGTCGATCCCGAGCATTTCGAGTGCGTTTGTGTCGGTGCAGCCGATCTTGCGGGCGCCGCTTCGGGACGAGGTGGAGCTGGCGATCAAGGAGATGCGGGTGGGCAGCACGCTGGAGCAGGCGTTGCTGAACATGGCGGGGCGAGTGGGAAGCCGGCAGCTTGACTCGGCGCTGTCTGCGATCGTGATTGGCCGTCAGATCGGCGGCAACTTGCCGACCATCCTGGAGACGACGGCGAACACGTTGCGAGAGATGGCGCGGTTGGAGGGCGTGGTCAGGACGAAGACGGCGGAGGGCAAGGCCCAGATGTGGGTGATGGCGGCCTTCCCGTTCGTGATGATCCTGGCGCTGGACATGGTGAGCCCTGGGTACTTCGCTCCGCTGGAGGCTAGCATCATCGGCTACGTCATTGCGTTCTTCGCGGGGGGCTTCTGGCTCGCGTCGCTGCTGGTGGCGCGCAAGGTTCTATCGGTGGACGTATGAACCTGAGCTTCGAGGTCTTGCGCTACCTGTTCATCGGCACGTTGACGTCGGCGTTGGCCATCGCGACGTACGCGGTGGCGGCGGCGCCGTCGCGGGTGGCGAACCGTCTGGGCATGCGGGGGCTCAAGCGGCAGCGTGCGCTGGCGGACAATCCGGCGTGGGCGCAGGTGGAGCCGTTGGTGCGGTGGTTGGGGGTTCGCGTGAGCGGGGTGCTGGAGGACCCGTTGCGGGGGAAGATGGATCGTCAGCTGGCGCTGGCGGGGGACTATCTGGGCATGACGCCGGAGGAGTACCTAGCGTTGAGTCTGTTGTCGACGCTCGGGGGAGCGGCGTTCGGGGCGGTGGCGGGCTACATGCTGGACATGGGGTTTGTGTTGGCGCTAGCGACGGCGCCGGTGGGGTCGGCGTTGCCGTACTTCGCGGTGAGCGGGGAGCAGACGCGGAGGATGAAGCAGATCAACCGCGGGCTTCCGTACGCGGCGGACCTCTTGGCGCTGGCGATGAGTGCGGGGCAGGACTTTCCGGGGGCGGTGCGGCAGGTGGTGGACAAGTCGAGCGACCCGGACGACGCGCTGGTGGAGGAGTTCACTCGTATCTTGCAGGAGCTGCAGGTGGGCATGACGCGGCGGCAGGCGTTGTTGGGGTTTGCGGACCGAGCCCCCCTCGAGTCCGTGAGCGAGTTCGTGTCGGCGATCGTGCAGGCGGAGGAGCGGGGCAACCCGGTAGCGGAGGTGCTGCAGATCCAGGCAGGGGTCTCGCGCATGCGTCGCAGCGTCAAGGCCGAAGAGGCTGCGGCGAAGGCTGGGGTGCAGATGGTCGGCCCGTTGTTCCTGCTGTTCTTCTGTATCATGTTGCTGGTGATGGGCCCGATGGTCCTTCAGCTTGCCGCCCAGGCGGATTGAGGAGAAGCGCGTGAAGGCTCTCAGGTTTCTGGTTCGCTATCCCGACGGGCGCGGTGAAGAACTCACGATCGAGGCCGAGCGGGTGCTGATCGGAAGCGGGGCGCACTGCGAGATCCGGCTCTCGGTGGACCAGGCAGCGATGGAGCACGTGGCGATCAGCATGGGGCCTGCCTCGGCGTTGGCCGAGGCGCGGGCGTTCGAGCCGCCGCCGACGATCAACGGCTCTCCGTTCCAGCGAGCGCAGCTTCTGCCCGACGCGATCCTGGGGGTCGGACAGGTGCAGATGACCGTGGCGGTCATCGAGGTAGCGGAGAAGCAGGGGCTGGCGCCGCGCAAGCAGGAGAAGACCAGCCCTGCGACCTACGTGCTCGCGGCGATTGCCATTCCTTTGTCGCTCTACGTCATCTTGTCGGACTCGGACACGCAGGACGAGCAGCCTCCGCCCACGGAAGTTCCCGCGCTCTGGGCGGAGCCCATCACGTCGTGTCCGCAGGGCGGAAAAGAGCAAGCGCTCGCGCTGGCCAATGACCAGAACGTGCTGGCGTTGGCCCGCCGGGAACGCAGGCCGTTCCACGTGCAGGACGGGGTCAAGGCGGTGCCTCTGTTCGAGACCGCGGCAGCCTGTTTCGAGGCGGCGGGGGATCCCGCGGCCGCGAGGGACGCTGCGGAGGCGGGCAAGAAGCTGCGTCTCGAGGTCGAGGAGGACTACCGCACGCACCGGGTCCGGCTCGAGCATGCCATTTCCGTCTCGGACTGGAGAACGGCGCAGGTCGAGGCGCGCGTCCTGCTCGCCTTCACCGATGGCCTGCAGGGCGATTACATCACCTGGCTTTCGAACCTCGACCGCAAGCTGCAGCTCAAGTACGGCCGCAAGAACCGATGATGCCGTCCGCTGCATTCCGGCTCCTTTGCGCTGGGTCGACCGTGATGGCGATCGCGGCTGCCGTAGCGTGCGGGCCTCCGCCGGCGACCCCTGTGAAGCACAACATCGAGACGGTCAAGCAGGAGCGCGAACCCGACAAGCTCGTGGCGCGAGGCAAGGCGTTCGCCCAGATGGGGGACCTGACCCGGGCCGAGCAGTACTTCGCGTCCGCGATGGAGCAAGGCGCGGACCCGGACGAGGTCATGCCCTTGCTGTTGCGCATCTGCATCGAGTCCGGCCGTTTCCGGGTGGGGATCGATCACGCCCGCAACCACCTCAAGGTCCGCCCTGACAACGTGCCCTTGCGGTTCCTTCTCGGTTCCATGCTGCAGGCCGTGGGGGAGATCCCCGCCGCCCGCGAGCAGCTCGAGCGCGTGGTGTCGACGGAGCCCGAGCATGCAGATGCCCACTACTCCCTGGCGGTCATCGCCCGCGACCACGAGGGGGACCTGATGCGCGCGGACCGACACTTCCGTGAGTACTTGCGCCTGCGTCCCGATGGCCCCTATGCCGATGAAGCGAGAAGCTCCTTGCTCGAGAGTGTGCCGTGATCCCCCGAGAAGTCTACGACGAGACCCTGCTTCAGTTCTTCGAGCCCATCCGTCCGTTCCTGGAGGACCCGACGGTGAGCGAGGTGATGATCAACGGCCCCGACCAGATCTTCGTCGAGCGTAAGGGCAAGCTGTACAAGACCGACGCGAAGTTCGACTCCAAGGAGTCGCTCATCTCGGTGTTGCGAAACGCGGCACAGTTCGTGGGCAAGCAGATCGACGAGAGCAGGCCGATCCTGGAGGGCCGGTTGCCGGACGGGTCGCGCATCGAGGCGCTGATTCCGCCGGTGGCGCCCGACGGCCCGTTCGTGTCGATTCGTCGCTTCTTCACGGAGACGCTGACGGTACAGCGATTGATCGGGTTCGGGTCCTTGACGCAGGACGCGGCAGAGGCCCTCGAGGCCATGGTGGTGGCGAAGCTCAACATCGTGGTGGCGGGAGGCACGGGCAGCGGGAAGACGTCGATGCTCAACGCGCTCACGGCGTACATCCCCGAGGGGGAGCGGGTGATCGTGATCGAGGACTCGAAGGAGGTACAGCCGCAGCGCGAGCACGTGCTTCAGCTCGAGGCGCGGCCGCCGGACCACAAGGGCCGAGGGGCGGTCTCCATCCGAGACCTGTTCCGGGCCACGTTGCGCATGCGGCCCGACCGGCTCGTCGTGGGTGAAATTCGTGGTGGAGAGGCGCTCGACCTCGTGCAGGCCATGACCAGCGGCCACGGTGGCTGTCTGACCACCCTGCACGCCACCTACCCCCGGGACACCCTCAGCCGCCTGGAAACCATGTGCATGATGAGCGACATCGACATGCCCCTCATCGCCATGCGCATCCAGGTGGCGTCCGGCATCAACGCCATCGTGCAGGTCAGCCGCCTGCGCGACGGCTCCCGCAAGGTCACTCACATCACCGAAGTCCTCGGGTTCAACGTCGACAAGGGTGAGTACATCACCCAGGACATTTACGCGCGCACGTACGGCGGCATGGGTCCGGGCGGGACGATCGTCAGCGAGTTCGGCCCCACGGGAATCGTGCCGGAGTGCGTGACCCAGCTTCGCGAGCATGGCGTGGACTTTCCGGCCACCGTGTATCATGCTGCGCGGCAAGCTGGCCTCCCGACCCCATGACCGAGCAGAACAGGAACCTGCAGATCGACGTTCTCGCGGGAAACGCGAGCCAGATGGCAGTGGGTCTCACCCCCAACGTGCCGGTGCAGCCGTTTACGGTGGGGACCGCGGCCTCGTGGCAAGTGCAGGCCGACGGCGTCGCTGAGGTCCACGCGTACCTGTTCTTCGATGGTGTGACGCTCTTCGTTTCCTGCGTGGACCCGCAGCATCCGGTGTACGTGGACGACCAGGCGGTGGGGACCGACTGGATGGCGGTGGGGCCAGGCAGCGAGATCTTGTTTGGGTCGGCAAGGCTTGGGGTCCAGGGCGAAGGTGTCGAGGTGATGGATGTGGAGCCGGACCCGGACCCGACGGCCTGGGGACAACCTCGCGGCAAGCCCCCGTCGCCGTCGCTGGGGATGCCGGACGAAGCGACGGTCATGACGCCGATGCAGGCGGGTGGGGTGCCACCTCCTGCCCCGCGTCCCGGGTCGGCGCCGGCCAAGCCCAAGAAGCTGAAGATCAGGCAGAGTGCGCGGGAGAACCCGGCGGACGATGCGGACGCCACGCGGTTTGCGCCGCTGGACATGGCTTCCGTGCCTGGCGCGGTGCCCACCCGGCCTCCTGCCGGGTTGATCGGTGGGGAGGGGGCCTTGCCGCCGGCGGCATCGACGCCGCCGCCCCGAGCCTGGGCGCCTCCGGGGGTGACGCAAGGCATGCCCATGCCGGGCAGTCCTCCGATGCCCGGTCCGATACCGGGCAGTCCTCCGATGCCGGGTCCCATGCCGGGCGGTCCTCCGATGCCAGGTCCCATGCCGGGCGGTCCTCCGATGCCAGGTCCCCCCATGCTCGGCGCTCCGCCCGTTTCGGGGCCCATGCTGGGAACGATCCCGGTCGCCCCTCCGCCCGGCGCCCCTCTCCATCAGGAACCCACGAAGAAGAACCCACTGCAGACCGTCGTGGAGCAGTGGAAGATCGCATCCATCCCGCAGAAGGCGATCATCGCGCTCATGCCCTTCGCTTTCGCTTCCATGTTCATCGTCTTCGATGACGGGGACGAAGAGGAGACCGATCCTTCGCCCGCGCCCACGGCCTCTTCCGTTGCTGCGGTCCCGACGCCACATCCGACCCCGACTCCGACGGTTCCGGAGGTTCCGACAGAGGATGCATCCGCGCCCCCCGTGGCAGCTCCGGCAGATGCGGGGGCGGACGCGCCGCCTCCGTTGCCGAAGGGGCAGAAGACACTGCAACGCAAGGCTGCGGATGCACTCGCGGCAGGCAACCACGACGAAGCGCTCGTGCTCTATGAAGAGCTGTTGCACGACCAGCCGAGCAACACGGCGTACCAGGACATCGTGCGGATCTTGCGGGCTCGGAAGCGGAAGTAGCGCGTTTCTCCAAGCGGCACGGACGAGGACGGGTCTTTCGACTCGCGCCGCTACATCACGCAAACACCTCGGCGAGACTCGAAGCCACGAGCATCTTCTCGAGCAACTCGTCCAGCTGTTCGATGGACGACGCCTTGACGCGATCTTCCGCCCACGAAGGCACGGGCCCGAACCGCTTATGCAACAAGCGCAGCACTCCTTCTTCGCGCCCTTCCTTCCGGCGCCGCAAATCACAAACCCCGCTTGGCGATCCCGGCCATCTGCTCGACCGTCGCGGAAAGGGCGCCGCGGGCACCGTCGAGCTGTTGAACGAGGTTGTCGAAGGCTTCGGCCCTTCGCGCGAGCTCGGCCTCTTGCTCTTCGACCCGGGCGATGACGCGCTGCCGCTCCTTGCGCTCGTGGTCGTACTGCAGGAACAGGGCATCGATGCGGGCTTGCATCTCCTGCTGCTTGGCCTCCGCGATCGCAGCCTGGGCGGCCACGTGCTTGTCGGAGGACTCCTGAAAATCCTCGAGCACAGCGGCGTGGGCCTCCTGCAGGGCCTTCTTCTCGCCAAGGAGGCGCTCAGATAGCGCGAGCAAAGCCTTCTCGTGCTCGTCGACCAGGGCGTTCTTCTCCTGGGTCCGTGCATGCTCGAGGGCTCGCAGTTGGGATTCGTGGGCGTCCCGAAGCTGGGCTTCGGAGGCGGCGAACTGCTCACGAAGGGTCCGCTCGAGCTCTTCGATCCGGATGGACGATTGCTGCTCCTGCACGCGGAGCTCGCTTTCGTGGGCGACGGCGAGGGACACCAGATGGCCGGCTTGCTGCGTGCGCATGTCCTCCAGTTCGGCGCGGTGCTTCTCGAGGGCAGCGGAGAGGACTCCACCGTGCTTGCGGGCATCGTCCTCGCGGATCTGCACGATCTTGTCCTGCACCATCTGATCGACGCGAGCCTCGATCGCGGCGACCTTTCTCTCGTAGCGTTCGTCCGCGGCTTTGAGGGCGGCCGTGTGGGCGGCCTGCGCTTCCGCGAGACGTCGCCCCGCGTCTTCAGTGGCGGAGGCGAGGGCGGAGACGTGGGCCTGATTGGCCTGGTCGAGCCGTTGCTCGTGGGACTCGCGGACCGCGCGTAGCTCGTCGCGGTGCGCGCCTTCCATGCGCGAGACGACCTTGCCGTGGTTCGATCGCAGGGACTCGAGCTCTTGTGCGTGGGACTGGTCTCGCTCGGCTCGCTGGGATTCGAAGTCCTCCCGGGCCTTCTGCAGGGAAGCCGTGAGCTGCTCGCGTGCGGCTTCGACGGAGGCCTCGAGGGCGTCGACCTCGCGCTTGTGCAGCTTGCGCTGCTGCTCGAGCGCATCGGCGCGAGCCTGGTCAGCCTGTTCGAGCGCCTGCTGCTTGGCCTCCTCCGCCCCGCGAAGCAGGGCTTGGCCGGCCTCCTGGGCGGCTTGGACAGCGGCTGCTCTTTCGGCGTCGGCGCTCAGGAGCGCAGCTCGGTGTTCCGCCTCTCGCTCCCGCATGGCGTCCTGGTGTGTGGCATCGCGCTGCTGCAGGGCGAGGTGATGCGCCGCCTCGAGGCGGGCGGGCAACTCCCGCGCCTCGGAGAGCTGCTTGTCCCAGGCGGCTTCCCTTCGTTGCAGGGCCTCCTGGTGCTCCACACGCTGGGCCTCCAGCGCCTGCCGATGAGCCTCCTCCGCCTCCTCGATCGCGCGACGGGCCGCCGCGCGCTCGGCGCGAACCGCCTCCTTCTGCTCTTCGATCGCGCGTCCGTGGGCCTGCTCGAGCTCCCGAAGCTCCTTGCCGTGCTCTTCCCGCAGGTCGACCATCGCCTGCCGGAGCGACGCCATCTCCGCCGCAAAGCTCTCACGGATCTTGTCGGCGTCGACACGATGGGACGCGTCCTTGGACTCCAGCGCCGCCAGGTGGGCGCGCTGCTGCTCCTCCGCACGCTGCTGAAGGGCCAGGAGCTCATCGCGTCGAGCTGCCGCGACAGCCTCGACCTCGGCGGCATGTGCGGCCCGAACGGTTTCGAGCTCTCGAAGGTGCAGTTCTTTGGCCTTGCGCGCTTCCTCCCGCACCACGCCGACTTGCTCGAGCGCGGCGGCTTCCGCGGCAACGAGCCGTTCGTCCAGCCCGGCGCGATGCTTCGCGTACTCTTCCTGCAGGCGTTTCAGCTCACCATCGATGGAGGCTTGGACCTCGGCGAGGGCCTCGACGTGCTTGCGGCTCGCGTCTTCCAAGGCTTGCTGGTGCTCCTGCTTGAGCCGAAGGACCAGCTGGGTATTTCGTTCCTCGGCAAAGGCGATCTCCGCCCTGTTTCCCTCCTCGAGCTCGGAGAGCGCCTGCCGTTGCTTGTCCTCGAGCTTGCGGAGGTCCTCGCGATGGGCGGCATCGACAGCGACGCGACCGTCTTCCACCTCCCGCTTCAGGTCCGCCATCGCGGCTTGCAGGGAGAGGACCCGCTGCTGGGTTTTCTCGAGCTCTTCGAGTCGCTCCGCGTGTCGGGCATCTGCCTCGGACCGGACGAGGCGCCATCGCTCCAGCTGCTGCTCGTGCGCCTCCTTGATCAGGTCGATGGCCTGCTGACGCGTGCGCTCCGCTTCCCGCAGCGCCTCGTCCCGCTCCCCAAGCTGCTTGGAGGCTGCCTGCTGCGCGTCTGCCAGCGCCGCGGCGTGGACGTCCCGCTCCCTCTGCAGCTCCACGGCGCGCGACTCGTCGAGCTTCTCGAGCTCGTGACGGTGCGCCTCCTCCATCGACCGCAGCTGGCTCCGATAGGTCTGCTCGAGGGAGTGCGCGCGCTTCTCGAAGGTCTCCGCCCGGGATCGCAGGGAGGCGGTCTCGCTCTCGAGCTGCTGCTGATGCTCCGTGCGGATCGCCTCGAGCTCCGAAGCCCGGTCCCCTCCCGCCTTCGCGAGCTGATCGCGTAGCTCGGCCCGAAGCCGCTCGACCTCTTCCTTCTGCTCGGCCCGCGTGCGCTCCACAGCACGATTGCGCTCCTCGTCCGCCTCCCCGAGCGTCTGTCGCTGGGCAGCGACCTGCGCCTGCAACTTGTCGATCGTCGCCTCGTTCTTCGCCACGCGCGCGCGCAAGTCCGCCTCTCGCTTGGTGGCCAGCTCCTTGTCGGCTTGCAGGGACGCAACGAGCGCCAGGGACTCGTCCCTGGATCGCGTCGCTTCCGTCGCTTTGTCGAAGGAGTCGTCGTGAGCGCGGGCCTTGCGCGACGCCTTCGGTGAGGGAGCGACGCTGGGGGAAGAGTCACGCACGGGCGGCACGGAGGGAGCGGAAGGACGGTGCGATTCCCGGGGCGGAGGTTCGGAAGCCGGCAGGACGGAGATGGGGGCCGCGGAAGGGGGACCTGCCGCGGCGGATGTCTCGAGCGAAACGGCAGGCATTTGCACGGCGGGGGCCGACTCGGAGATCTTGGTGGTGGTGGCCGCGCCCGGCGGAAAGACGCCTGGGGGTATGGTCATGGGTCGCGGGGAAGCGCCGGTACGCTTGGCAGCCGGCGGCGGGGGCGCGGCGATGGAAGGAGACACGGGAGGCGGCGGGGCGGCGATGGACGGCGAGACAGGAGGGGGGGCCGCCATCGACGGGGAAACGGCAGGAGGCGGGGCGGACGTGACTGGGGATGTGGCGGCGGGTCCGGGCTCCGCGGGGTCGACCGGCGACGTCATCATGATGCGCGTCTCGTCGTCCTCGAACCGGTCGGCAGCTTCGTCCAGCGTCTGTTCCTTGGCGTTCAGCGGCACGAGGGCGTTCATCAGCTCGATGAGGTCCGGGATGGGCACGGGTTTGGCCACGTAGTCGGAGACGATGGCGGACAGCTCGGGGCTGGCAGAGAACGCCGAGGTGGAGCTGACCATGATGGGGACGTCGCGCAGGTGCTCGGCCTCCCGGATTCGCTTGCAGACGCCGATTCCGCCGCCCTCCTCGGGAAGCTCGAGGCTCACGAGGGCGAGGTCGGGCGGGTCGTACTTGGCAACGAGGATGCCGTGCCCGCCGTTCTCAGCGACCTGGACCTGGCACCCGTACTCGGTCAGACCGAGCCGAACCTGCTCTACGAAATCCTTGTCGTCATCGATGACGAGGACCTTGGTCATCTTGCTGTCCCCAACAAGGTCCCGTCCCACGGGCCCTGGTAAAGTAAACCGCAGCGGATCATCTTCTCCGATCGTCCCGACCTTGGCTAGATAGATCCGTTGCGAGAAGACATCGACGCCACCGGTTGAAACCGACGGCTGGTTGGACCTCATGAACGGAACCCAAAGCCCTGCGGGCTCCCGTTGTGCGTACGACGGGTGTTGGGGGCGAATGCGGCGGAGGGGACGATTGGGGGCGTGGTTTCGAACAGGCGGGAGCGGACCTTCGTTGCGTGGTGACCGCCCAACCCCCGACATCGACGAGCTCGTGTAGGCGTTGCCCGTCGGCGGCAATGCTACGCCGCCCGACTCCAGACGAGAGCCCGCGGAGCGGGCTTTGAGATGTGTCCAACCGGTGAAGGTAGCCGTCGGTTTCAACCGGCGGCGTCACACGGATGGGCTCCACCCAGGCATCGTGATCGCCCTCCGCGACACGCTGCCGTTCGCATTCGCCGAACCGCTCGACTCAGCTCGATTGCTCTCGGCGGCTCTCCGCCATCAGCGCGAGCAAGGCGCACGCGACAGCGAAGCGCGCGTCGATCCGGCCCTGGCTCATGGACAGGTCCAGCTCGAACTCCTTGACGAAGAAGCGGAAGATCTGCCGGATCTTCGCCACCTCTTGCCCACCCAGCTCGATGTGGTGCTTCGACGGCAGAAGGGGGAAGAAGCGGCGAAGCAGAGCCATGCCGTCCTCCTGCACGAGGCCGACGGGATTCTCGGCGGGATCGAGGATGTCCCACGTGTCCCGGATGATGGACTTGAGACCTCGGCTCTTGATGATGCCCAGGTGCTCGCTCGTGTTCGCGTCGAACACGTCCATGGCCATGTTGATGGCCACCATCTTGCGCGCCTTGATGGTGATGAGCGGCTGGGACTCGGACTCGTCCGTGTAGATGGTGAACTCCATCTTCAGCTTCATCAGCGGGTGCTTGACGAACATGCACAGCGACCCGTCGGGCGCGTACACGTGGAACTTGCGCCCGAGGAACGAGAAGAAGGGCCGCTTGATCGTGTAGTGCGCGTGAGAAAACGGTCCGACGGCAAGACCGGTGGGGCCGGCGGGAACGATGGCACCTGGTTGCATGGTCGCGAACCCTAGCATGGCGGGCCCATGTGAAGAACGGCGAACCTCGTCGCGCGCGTGCCACTCGGGAGAGGGGAACGAGGACGGCACGATGACTTCATGTACGGTCGTCGGTGGCGTGCTTGCCGAGACCGGCCGGCGCACGAGCCTTTCCCGCCGCGACGGCCAGGATGACGAGCGTGGCAACGTAGGGAAGCATCTGCAACACTTCGGGAGGCAGCCATCGCTGCCCTTGCAGCAAGATCTGCGTGGCCTCGAGGGCAGCGAACACCAGGCAGGCGAGCGCAGCGCGCACGGACCGCCACCCGGCCAGAATCACCGCAGCCAGAGCAATGAAGCCTCGTCCTCCGCTCATGCCCGATTCGAACCGATGTTGATCGAGAGCAAGGTGAATGCCTCCCAGCGCTCCGATCGCCCCCGACACACACAGCGCGGCGAGACGCACCCGCACCACGTTGATCCCGACCGAAGCAGCCGCGACGGGGTCCTCCCCCACCGCGCGAACCCGCAGCCCGAACCGAGTTTTTCCAAACACCCACGGCGTCAGCGCCACCGCGACCACCGCCAGCACGGTCACAGGATCGAGCAAGGTGCGGGCGAGCATCGCAGCCCCCGAAGGCCCCGTCGGACCCAGCTGGAACCCCGGGATCGGCGGACTGTTCGAGGCGCTGTCGTACCACGCACGCAGCAAGAACCGTGTGCCCGACGCCGCCAGCAGGTTCAACGCGATCCCGCTCACGATGGCGTCGATGCGGAACCGCGCCGAAAGAACGCCGTGCACCAGCGAAAGTGCCGTCCCGACGAGGACGCCACCGAGGATGCCCACCACCGGGCTCCCTGTCGCGAGGGTCACGACCACCGCACCAAACGCGCTCGACAGCAGCACGCCCTCGAGGGCGATGTGGACCACCCCGCAGCGCTCGCTCCACACGCCAGCGAGCGCGGCGCAAGCGTAGGGGATGGAGAGTCGGATGGTCTCGGCCACGAAGGTGAGGCTCAGGAGTTGGCTCATGCCGCCTCCTTCGATGCGCGACGAGACGCGTCCTGGACGGCCGCCCTGGAGGCGAGGGCGACGGTGATGATGACGACGGCCTCGAGGATGCCGGTGGCTTCCTTGGGCACCTGGGCGTTGATGACGAGGCCGGCCTGGGCGAGGGTGCCGAAGAGCAGTGCGGCGAGCAAGAGACCGAATGGCTTTCCTCGCCCGAGGAAGGCCACGGCGATGCCCCCGAAGCCCACCCCTGCGCCAAGTCCGATCTCGTAGTACCCCTTGTAGCCGAGCACGGTTCCGGCCATGGCGAGCGCCGCGATCGCCCCGGACAGCCCCATCGCGAGGATCTTGCGCCGCGCGACGGGGATGCCTTCGGCTGCGCATGCTCGCTCGTTGTGTCCCACCCAGACGACCTCCCGACCGACGCGACTGCGTCGGAGCCAGAAGGTGACGCCGGCCAGCACCATCACGCTCATGGGGAAAGCCCAGCTCGCGGCGCTTCCGGCGAAGGCGTCCACGATGCTCTCGAGACGGGGGACCGCGGCACCGGGCGCGATGTCCTTGGTACGAACCGTGGCCGGCAAGGCAAGCCACGCGGTCATCACCATGGCCACCATCGCGTCGGCGATCCGGTTGAGCATGATCGTGGTGATGACCTCGTGCGCGCCGAAGCGAGTGCGCATCCAAGCCGCCAAGGCCGCCCAGCACGCGCCCGCCGCGGCTGCCGCGATCAACGTGACGGGCAACGCAACGACCGCGGGCAAGGCCGCCGGCAGCGAAACAGCCACAACGGTGCCCGCCAGGCTTCCGACGGCGATTTGCCCCTCCACGCCGATGTTGAACAGCCCCGCACGCAAGGCCAGGTCCACCGCGATGCCCGCGAGCAGCAACGGGGTGGCCTTGAACAACACCTGGCCGATGCCGTAGGTCGTCCCCCAGCTCCCGGCCAAGGCCGTCATCAGCGTGGACAGCGGCGCTTCCCCGAAGCCCCAGGACAGCAGGTTCAGCACCAGGACGGCCGCGGCGATCGCCGCCATCGGCGTGCGCAGCTCGAGCAGCCAGGTGCGCATCGACGTCACGCGGCCACCTCGCCGAGCATTGCCTTTCCGAACACGGCCTCGGGCGTCTCGGGTGGGAGCACGGCCACCACGCGCCCCCGCGCGATCACGACGATTTCGTGGCAGATGGCGCGCAACTCCGCGAGGTCGGCGCTGACCACGAGCACGGCGGCGCCTTGCCGGGCGGCCTCACAGATCGCCTCGTGAATTCCGCGGGCGGCGCCCAGATCCACCCCGCGCGTCGGCTGGGCAAGCACGGCCGCAACGACCTTTCGATCCAGCGCCCGCGCCACCACCACCTTCTGCTGGTTGCCCCCCGACAAGCTCCCCGCTCGCAGCGACGGGTCCGCCGGCACGATCCCGTACGCCCCGAGGCGCCTCGTCACCACCTCCGCCTCCACACCCACGTTCGACAGGTCGCCGAGCACCAGATTGTCCGACACGCTCACGTCGAGCATCAGCCCTTCGCGGTGACGGTCGTCGTGCACGACCGCGAGTCCGGCGGCGCGACGCTCCGCCACGGACCGCGTCGAGATGTCGCGGCCGTCGAGCCAGATTCCTCCCCCGATGGGGGACTGCATCCCTGCGATGGCGCGAACGAGCTCTTGCTGTCCGTTGCCCTCGACCCCAGCGACCCCCACGATCGTCCCCTTGGGCACGCTCAGGGAGATATCCTCCACGGCCTGGCGCCCTTTCGATGCGCCGGCCACGCGAAGCGCCTTCACCTCGAGACCCTTCTCGGCATTCTCGGGGCGGGGAGGCCGCTCGATGGGGGGAGGCGGCTCCTGGCCCATGATGTCTCGGGTCAGGTCGTGAACGGAGGTGTCGACCACGGGCCCGTCGGTCACGATCCGACCGCGACGCATGACGGTCACGTGATCGCAGTAGGACAGCACCTCGTGCAGCCGGTGCGTGACGACGACGATGCAGGAGCCGGATTCGGCCATGCGCCGGAGCGTGGCAAACAGGCTGGTGGCCTGAGCGGGGGTGAGCACAGCGGTGGGCTCGTCGAGGAGGATGACGTTCGCACCGCGCACGAGGACGCGGACGATCTCGAGGTGCTGTCGCTGTCCGACACCCAGGTCCGCGACGTGCGCTTGCAAGTCGAGGTCGAGGCCAAGGTCTCGGAGAACGGCCTCCGCGCGACTTCGGCCCTTGGCTTCGTCGAGCACGCCGAAGCGCAGCACGGGCTCGTGACCCACCAGGATGTTCTCGAGCACGGAGAACGCCTCGACGAGCATGAAGTGCTGGTGAACGAAACCGATACCGCGACGGATGGCTTCGGCGGGGGTGGAAGGGACGAGGGGGACGCCTCGGACGAGCACACGGCCGTCGTTCGGAGGCAAGGCGCCTCCGGCGAGTTTGAGGAGGGTGGACTTTCCGGCGCCGTTTTCCCCGACCACGGCGTGCACACGACCGGTCTCGAACCGCACGGAAGCATCATGCACGGCGACCACAGGGCCGAAGCGTCGCGTCACTCGTTCGAGCTGGAGGGCTGGGTCGGGCAAGGCGGCGGGATCCTACTTCCTTGCGAGGGGGAAGGGGGAGCCCAAAGGTGGGCGTGGGCGTGGGAGGAAAGGGTCAGACGGCTTTGGCGAAGGCCTCGGCCGGGGCCACGAGCTCGACCTGGGAGCTGGACCGCGCGGCGACGCGCGTGCGGGATGCGTGCAGGCTAGCGGTGAGCATGATGGCCTCGCACAGGTCGGGGAAGTCATACCCGGCCGCGGCTGCGATCTTGGGCAGCAGGCTCGTCTTGGTCATACCCGGGATCGTGTTGACCTCGAGGACGTACTCGTTTGCGCCTTCGGTCACGATCAGGTCGACGCGGCACGCGCCGGCGCAGCCGAGGGCCTTGACGGCCTGCTCGGCGACGTTGAGCACGCCGAGGTACCGTGTGGCGGGCAGCCTTGCGGGCATGAAGTACTCGGACATACCGGGGGTGTACTTGGACTCGTAGTCGTAGATGCCCTTCTTGGGGGCGATCTCGATGGCGCCGAGGACGCGTCCGTCGAGGATGCCCACGTTGACCTCACGCCCTTGGATCAATCGCTCGATGAGCACGACATCGTCGAGCTCTTGCGCGGCGAGGACGGCTTCGACGAGGTCACTGAGGGAGTCAGCGCGGCGCACCCCGAGGCTCGAGCCCTCGGAGCGAGGCTTGACGATGACCGGAAAGCCGAAGGAGCCGTGGATCTCCTCGATGTCCGTGAGGTCGTCCTGAACCGACAGGGTGTAGTACGGAGGCGTCGGGACGTTATGCTGGTGGAACAGCTCCTTGGCCTTGACCTTGTCCATGGCGAGGGCCGACGCGAGCACGCCGGAGCCGGTGTACGGGATGCCAAGCACCTCGCACAGGCCTTGCACACAGCCGTCCTCTCCGAGTCGCCCGTGCAGGGCGAGGAATACGGCATCGACGCGGGCGCCGGTCAGCACGCGCGCCCAGTCCCTTTGGTCGTCGAGATCGATCGGGACGACCTCGAACCCTTTCTCGGTCAACCCGTCGACGACGGCCCGGCCGCTCGCGAGCGACACGTTCCGTTCACCGGAGGAACCACCCATCACCACGCCGACTCGTCGCAACGACATTCGAACTCCTCTTGGGCCGTTCTGGAGCAAGGGGCGCGCCATCGTTCGAGGGTCTGATCCGTGCGTGTGGAGCGCGAGGGAACCGGCCACCGACGGTGACGTCCGTGGCGCGGCTGCCACGAACCCGTGTACTACAGGACCCTCGCTATCAGTGCGGGCAGAACTGGTCAACAAATCGGCATCAGAGGACTTCGACCAGGACGGCGGTGATGTTGTCTTTGCCGCCGCGCGCGTTGGCGAGGTGGATGAAGTCCTCGACCACGGTCTGGCCGTCCGATGTGCACAAGTGGGCGATTTCCTCGGTTCGCAGGTAACCGTGGAGCCCGTCGGAACAGAGCAGATAGCGATCGGCGGGGAGCAATTCGACGAGGCTGGTGTCGACCTGCACGTAGTCGCGGTTGCCCACGGCGCGGGTGATGATGTTGCGATGCGGGGACTTCTTGGCTTGCTCGGGCGTGATGAGGCCTTGCTTGAGCTCCCAGGCGATCAAGGTGTGGTCCTCGGTGAGCTGCACGGCTTTTCCTTGCCGCACCTGGTACACGCGACTGTCACCGACTTGGCCGATGACGGCGTGGTTGCCGAGCACGAGCAGGGCGGAGATGGTGGTGCCCATGCCGGTCTTGTCGCGGTCGAGCTCGGCCATCGCGAAGACCATGTACGTGGCGGCCTGCACCGCTCCTTCGACGAGCCGGCATGCGGCGCGCGCGTTTTCCTCGGTGATGCCGGACGTGAGCTTGTCGCCCATGCTCGTGAGGCCGCGCTTGATCATCCCATAGAGCGTGTCCACCGCTTCCTGGCTCGCCACCTCTCCGGCCGCGTGGCCTCCCATGCCGTCGGCAACGACGTACAACCCGAGGAGGTCGTCGCGGAGATAAGCGTCCTGGTTGACCTTGCGGTGGCGGCCGATGTCGGTCGCACCGAACGATCGAACCTCCCTGAGATGCGCAGATTGCATGTGTGGGACCGATCGTAGTTCATCACGGGCTGATCGAGAACAAGGTCCTTTTGATTTTCGCCACGGCGCAGCGGACTCGGCTATCAGCTCGGGGCGTAAACCAGACAGAAGACCCCGCTATACAGGTGCACGGCGGCGCCGGCGGTCCCCGGCCCGATCTCGAAGGCGGACGTCACCCCTGCGATGGGGAGCCCTGGAAAGCGTGTTCGCAAGGCTTGAACGTCCACACCGGACTCGCCGTAGAGCTGGGTTCCGCGTCCCGCGCAGTCGATGTAGAAGCCGAAGCGCGGCATGCCACCTCGCACGTCGCGGCTCATTTCGCGCAAGGTGGAGTCCAAGTCCGCGGCGGCAGCCGGTCCATCCAACACGGCAAAGGCCACCCGGGTACCCACACGGATCTCCTCGGAGATCATGACCCCCTTGCGTGACTCGTGGATCCCGCGAATGCCACGCAGCATCAGGCGCGGGCTCGCGCGCGGGTCTTCCCGAAGGTCCACGGCGAGGACCACAGGCCGCTGCCCCGCCACGTTCGACGCCTGGCTCCGCAGAAGCTCGAGGGCGGGCTGCGCCCCGATGGACAGCAACAGGGCGCCATCGACGGCCGTGATGGGCTGCGGCTGCCCCAGAAGCTGACAGGCGGGAGAAGCGCCCACGACCGCACGACCGACACCGTGCAGGGCTAGGCCCACGACATCCGAGGTCTTGACGCGCCCGTCGGACACGACCATCGCGCCGGGCCTGCCGAGCGTCCCGCCACCGAACAGGGGAAGGTCGAGGGGACGCTGCGGGTCGAACAGGTCCGTGGGGCTGACCGCTTCGCGCGAGGCGAACAAGGCGACCGGGCCCCCGCGGGATGCGGCCCTATGCGTCGCATTCGCGAGCCTCTCGGCCATCGGCTCTTCCCCGTCCTTGTCGAGCGCGAACGGGACGCAATGCCCGGCTTGCCACAGCAAACCCGCGCAAGCGGAGGTCTGCTCGAAGGGCCCGCGCTCGGTCATGACGCCTGCGCCCCCGGCCACGAGCACCGGACCGGACAGCGCCATGGATCGGACGACGTTGGCGACTTCGTGGATCTGGCGCGCCATCGCACCGCAGACGAACACCATGCCACCGCCCACACGACCACCGAGGTCATGCACGCACTTGTCGACGACCTCCCGCAGGTCCCCGGGTTGGCTCCCAACGAGATCGAAGCTGGCGGCAGCTCGCATGAAACCTACCGTAGCCCTCCCGTCGCGCCAGGTGAAGCCTCCCTTTGCCGGATCGGGGATGCATTCCATTGGTCCCTTCGGGTAGGCTCCCCCGAACCGGGAAACCTCATGCCCTCCGGAACTCTTCGAAACGTCCTGCCACGACGGCTCACCAGCTTGGGCACCGCCGACGCTGCCCTCGCCCTGATGGTCATCGCCATCGTCGGCCTCATGATCGTCCCCCTGCCGACCTGGCTGCTCGACATCCTGCTCGCCGCCAACATCTCCCTGAGCGTCGGCATCCTGCTCGTCGTCCTCTACGTCCCCAACGCCCTCGCGATCGCCACCTTCCCGACCCTGCTGCTCATCACGACCCTGCTGCGCCTCGCCCTCAACGTCTCCTCCAGCCGCCTCATCCTGCTGCAGGCCGACGCTGGCGACGTCATTCGCGCCTTCGGCAACTTCGTCGTGCGCGGCAACTACGTCGTGGGCGCCGTCGTTTTCCTCATCCTGACGATCATCCAGTTCGTGGTGATCGCCAAGGGCTCGGAGCGCGTGGCCGAGGTGGGGGCCCGCTTCGCCCTGGACGCCATGCCCGGCAAGCAAATGGCCATCGACGCCGAGATGCGCGCCGGCAGCATCGATGGGCAGGAGGCCAAACATCGTCGCTTCCAGCTCGCGCGTGAGTCGCAGTTTTACGGGGCGATGGACGGGGCGATGAAGTTCGTGAAGGGCGACGTCATCGCGTCGCTCGTCATCACGGTCATCAACATCCTCGGCGGCCTGACGATCGGCGTGATGCAGCGGGGCATGGATGTCGGGACGGCGCTCAAGCGCTACGGTCTTCTCACGATCGGCGACGGCCTGGTGACGCAGATTCCTGCGCTCGTGCTGGCGACGGCCGCGGGCATTCTGGTGACGCGGGTGGCGAGCGAAGACGAGGACGCGTCGCTTGGTGAAGAGCTGGCAGGACAACTGTTCGGGACGCCCAAGGCCATTCGCGTGGCGGGGGTGTTCGTGGTGCTGCTCGCGCTGGTGCCCGGGCTGCCGGTCGTGCCGTTCCTCTTCATCGGGGCGTTGTTGCTGATCGTGTCGCGGGTCAGGACCAAGCAGCTTCGCGTGAAGAGTGAGGAGGAGGAGCAGCGGGTGGCCCAGCCGCGGACTGCGCAGCGTGGGCGCAAGGGTCCGACGTTCGTGCCGGTCGTGACGCCGTGGGCGGTTCACGTCGGCCCGGGGTTGAGCGAGCTGCTGGAGGACGAGCGACGGGGCGAGGAGGTAACGCGCGCGGGAATCCGGTCGCGGCTGACGGACCTGCGGGAGCGGTTGTTCGCGGAGCTTGGGGCGCCGTTGCCGCCCGCGCTCGTGCGGGTGTCCGATCAGCTGCCGCCGATGCGCGTGGTGCTGTCGGTGTTCGAGGTCCCCTATCGCGCGCACGACCTTGCCGAGCAGGGCGACATGGAGTCGCAGGTGGCGTCGGTAGACGGGTTCCTGTTCGCGTCCTTGCGGGAGCGGGCGGCGGAGTTCATCGGGATCGCGGAGACGCAGATGTTGCTCGATCAGCTCGAGCAGGTGGCGCCGCCGTTGCCCAGGCAGGTGGTGCCCAAGCCGATCTCGCTGTCCCTGCTCTCGGACATCCTGCGCAGGCTCGTGGAGGAAGGGGTGAGTGTGCGGGACCTGCGGGGCATCCTGGAGGCGCTGGCGCAGGCGCCGCCCACGGACAAGGACCCGCTGTCGCTTGCGGAGTTCGTGCGCAGCCACCTGCGGCGGGCCACGACGTTCCAGCTCACGGGGGGGATGCCCTCGCTGTCCGTCTACCTGCTGGACCCGGAGGTGGAGGAGGCCGTGCGCAATGCGGTGCAGAGGACGCCGTCGGGGAGCTTCCTCGCGCTGTCGCCGCACGCGGCGCGTGACATTCTGACCTCGATCCGGACCGTGGTGAGTGCGGCGCCGCCGCCCGTGGGGCGTCCCGCGGTGCTGCTGACCCAGCCCGACGTGCGACGGTTCGTGCGAAAGCTCGTGGAGGCGGAGTTCCCGGAGATGCGGGTCGTGTCCTATGCGGAGCTGATGCCGGAGATATCGCTGAGGCCGCTGGGGCGGGCGACCGTCGCGAACATGTAGACGGAATCGCTCGGGCACCCTCGTCGCGGGATCGAAGCGGAGCGCTGCAATCCATGAACGCGGGCGCTCGCGCGTGGGCGACGATGCCCTTGACAAGATATGCGCATACCACTAATGGCATGCGCATGTTTATTCGGTCGTCGTCCCAGGAGTCCCACCGTGCCTGACACGCGCGAGATGATCGCCCGGCGCGAAGCCCTGCGTGACCTGATCCGTCGCCATGACATCCGGAGCCAGCGCGAACTTTCCGACCTGCTCCGCGCCCGCGGCATCGAGGCCACCCAGTCCAGCATCTCCCGCGACCTTTCGGACCTGCAGGTCTCCAAGGTGCGCAACCGCTACGTCTTGCCCTCCCCAGGCTCGGTGACGCCAATCCACACGCCATCCCCCCTCGAGGGCGTCCTGTCCATCCAGCCCGCGGGGCCCAACCTCCTCGTCCTGCGCACCCCGCCCGGGCAGGCGGGCGCCGTCGGCCTCGCCATCGACGCCTCCGGTTGGACCGAGGTCGTCGGCTCCCTCGCGGGCGACGACACCGTCTTTGTCGCCGTCCCCGGACGACCGCAGCAAGCGGCCGTCCACAAACGCCTCCAGAAGTTCCGGAAGGAAGTCCCCTGATGACCCGCCCCATCGTCCTCGCGTTCAGCGGCGGACTGGACACGTCGTTCTGCGTTCCGTACCTACGAGACCGGCACGACGCGCCTGTCATCACGGTGGCCGTGAACACGGGCGGATTCTCCGACGCCGACCGCGACCGGCTCCATTCTCTCGCAAGCTCCCTGGGCGCTGCGGAGCACCACCTCGTCGACGGCAGGACTGCCTTCTTCGAGGAGACGCTGCGGTACCTGGTGATGGGCAACGTGCTGCGTGGGCACGCCTACCCTCTTTGCGTGGGCGCGGAGCGTACGTTGCAGGCGAGGCTGGTGGCGGAGGTGGCCACGCGGGTGGGTGCCTTCGCGGTGGCGCACGGGTCGACGGCGGCGGGCAATGACCAGGTGCGGTTCGAGGTGGCGCTGCGCACGCTCGCCCCTGGCCTCGAGATCCTCGCCCCCATCCGGGACGAGGGATTTTCTCGCTCCTTCGAGGTGGGCTATCTGCGCGAGCGGGGCTTCGACTTCCCCGACGAGCGAGCGGCCTATTCCATCAACCAAGGGCTGTGGGGTTGCACCATCGGGGGCAAGGAGACGACGGATACGCGCGCGTCCATCCCGGAAGATGCGTGGGTGTGGACCCGGGGAGCGCTGGGCGACCCTCGCCCGCCCGCCCAGCTTACGATCGGTTTCGATCACGGCGTGCCTTGCTCCCTGGGCGGCCTTCGCATGGATCCCGTGCCTCTGATCGAGAAGCTCAATGGTCTTGCGGGGGGCTACGGGGTGGGGCGCGGCATTCACCTCGGGGACACGATCTTCGGGCTCAAGGGGCGCGTGGCGTTCGAGGCCCCGGCGGCCCTTGTTCTCATCCGGGCCCATCGCGAGCTGGAGAAGCTGACCCTGACCGCCCGGCAGCAGCGCGTGAAGGACTTCGTTTCTCAGACGTACGGAGACATGGTGCACGAGGCGCTCTCCCTCGAGCCCGCGTGCCGGGACATCGAAGCCCTGCTGCTTCGCTCCCAGGAGCGAGTGACGGGCGAGGTATTTTTGAAGCTCTCGGCGGGCGTGGCATTCGTCGAGGGAGTGACGTCCCCTCACTCGCTTCGCGACGCCTCCCGGGGGGTATACGGGGAGGCCGCGGGGGAGTGGACTGCCGCGGACGCCCGTGGATTCTCTCGCATGCTCGCGTTGCCTTCGATGCTCCATGCCCGCGCGGGGGCGCCCACCACGTGAAGCGCATCGTCCTCGACAAGATCGCCTCCACCACCCTGCACTGCCGCCTCTCGCGCGAGGTGCACGTGGGCGAAGAGATTCCCGCGCTGGAAGGCGGCGTGGTCGCCGTCCGCGTCCTCACCGCCAAGGGCACCTACAATCGCCTGGAGTTGCCGTCGGGCCGCATGTCCAAGGTCAAGCCCGGGGACGTGGCGGCCGTGGTGCTCGGACACCGAAAAGCCCTGTTCGGTTACTCGGGATACGTGCCAGCGACCGTGGCCCCCGGCGACCGGCTCCACTTGCTCAATCTCGGCGGCGTGCTCGGGGTTTGCGATGGAGTCAACCCGGACTTCGGGGACCCGTTCCAGTGCGAGGTGCTCGGCCAGGTCCTTCACTTCCCCTACCTGGGGGAGCGAATCGGCGTCCCCGCACACATCTCCCAGGGCGCACTACCTCTCAGCGAAACCCTCGACGTACGCGGGGTGCCGGTCATCGCCGTCGTCGGAACGTCCATGAGCGCCGGAAAGACGGCGGCGGCCTGCGCCCTCGTGCAAGCCTTCACGCACAAGGGCCTCCGCGTCTCCGCGGGCAAGACCACCGGGGTCTCGCTCCGTCGTGACATCCTGGCGATGGAGGACGCGGGGGCCACCCGTACGCTCATCTTCACGGACTTCGGCATCGTCACGACGACCCCCGAATCAGCCCCCCGCGCCGCACGCAGCCTGCTCTCGCAGCTTGCCCAGGACAAGCCCGACGCCATCGTGCTCGAGCTCGGCGACGGCCTGCTCGGGCTCTACGGCGTGGACACCATTCTCGACGATCCCGCCATTCGGTCCTGTCTCCGGGGCGTAGTGCTCGCCGCCAACGACCCTGTCGCGGCCTGGGGCGGCGTCCGGCTCCTCGAGGAACGCCATGAATTGCGGACCACCCTGGTGACGGGCCCCGCCACGGACAATGTCGCATCCAGCCGCCTGGTGGAGAAGCAGACGGGCGTTTCGGCTCGCAACGCGCGTACCCAGGCCGCCGAGGTCGCGGAGATCGTCCTTTCCCATCTCGGCTCCCCTGCCGCCGGACACGTCGATGCCTGAGCCCCGAAATTCACCCTCGCTCGTCCCCACGGCTGTCGTGGGTGGCAGTGGCTACGTGGCAGGAGAGCTCCTCCGCCTCCTTCACTACCACCCTCGCCTGCACGTGCAATCCGTCGTATCCACCACGCAACCGGGGGGAGCTGTGGGCGACGCGTTTCCCCACCTCGCGGGGTGCGAGGCGGGCCACCTTGCCTTCGAGTCCCTTGACCGGCTCGTCGAGCGCCTGCGCAGCGGGACCCTTGAGGCGGTGTTCACGGCGACCCCCCACGGCGCCACGGCACCCCTCGTGGATCGACTGATCGGAGCGGGCGACCCGCGCATGCGCCTCGTGGACCTCTCGGCGGACTTCCGGTTCCGCGATCCGGGCAAGTACGAGTCCATCTACGGTCGCCCCCACGGCGCCCCTTCGCGTCTTCCCCTCTTTCACTGCGCGATTCCGGAGCATAGCGCCCCCGCAGACACGCCCCACGCGTGTCAGCCCGGCTGCTTCGCCACGGCCGTTTCCCTCGCTGCCTGGCCCTTCCTCGTGGAAGGTCTCGTGCGGCCCGAGGTCTTCGCCTCTGCGGTGACCGGAAGCTCCGGAAGCGGAAGAAGTCCCGGCGACAAGACGCACCACCCCGCGCGCCGGTCGGCCCTCCACGCCTATTCCCCTCTGTCCCACAGGCACCAACCGGAGATCGCCCACCTGCTGTCTCGCGCGTGCGGCGGTCGCGAGCCCGTGGTCGAGCTCGTGCCCCATTCCGGGCCCTTCGTGCGAGGGATTCATGCCACCCTGCGGATGACCCTGACCCAGCCGAGGGACACGGCGTCCCTGGTGGCCGTAGCCCAACGCGTCTACGCCTCTCACCCCTTCCTCACGTGCTCCGACCGGATGCCAACGCTCACGGAGGTCGTCGGCACCAACCGATGCCACCTGGGAATCGCTGCCAGCGGAACCACGCTCGTCGTCACCTCGGTGATTGACAATCTCGTCAAGGGCGCCGCCGGGGGCGCCGTCCAGTGGATGAACCGGCTCTTCGGGTGGCCCGACGACACCGGGCTCTCGCTGCCCGGGCTGGGGTGGTATTGATGATCGAGCTCTACGGGCATGAGGTTGTGGAGATGATCGGTACGGGAGAGGCACGGTCTGTCGAGCACGAGCACGAGTCTTGCCTGCTCGAGGTGTTCAAGACGATCGATGTCGAGCCCGTTCGCGGCGAAGGGGTGTATTTGTACGACGCGCGGGGGCAGCGCTATCTCGACTTTTACGGGGGTCACGCGGTGGCGTTGCTGGGCAATACCCACCCTGGCTGGCAGGAGGCCCTGAGGGCCCAGGCCGAAGCCCTCATTTTCCAGAGCAACCTTGTCCCCCTTCGCGTACGAGAGCAGGCCGCGGCGCGCCTCCTGTCCTTCGGTCCCCCCGGCCTTTCGAAGGTGTTCTTCGTGAATTCCGGCGCGGAAGCCAACGAAAACGCGCTGCGCATGGCCTTCCTCGCCACCCGGCGGAGCAAGGTCGTGTGTGTCCAGGGCGGCTTTCACGGACGCTCCTGCGCCGCAGCCGCGGTGACCACCGGGCACGAAGCGTGGTACGCATTCCCTCACGCGCCCTTCGAGGTCGTCCGCGTCCCCTTCGACGACGTGGAGGCTCTCCACAAGGCGGTGCACGGCGACACGGCAGCATGCATCCTCGAACCGGTGCAGGGCATGGCGGGCGCACGCCCCCTGTCGACCGCTTTCCTGCGCGCCGCCCGGGAGCGTACGGCGGAGACAGGAACCGTGCTGATCTTCGACGAGGTGCAGTGCGGCATGGGACGCACGGGTTACCCCTTTGCGGCGCAGTCCGTGGGCATCGTGCCGGACATCCTGACCACGGCCAAGGGCCTCGCGGGCGGGTACCCCGCGGGGGCATTGATGTGCACGGGATCCCTGTCCCAAGCGGTTCATCACGGCGACCTCGGCACCACCTTCGGGGGCGGCCCCCTTCCCTGCGCCCTCATCATCGCCGTCCTCGACGCCATCGCCACGGAAGACCTCCTGGCGTCCGTCCGTCGCCTCTCCGCGCGGCTGATGAACGAATGCGTGACGGGCCCCGTCGAAGGCGTGCAGGGGATGGGTTTCCTGCTCGGCCTGCGGACCCGCCCCCCGGCCGCAGCCGTGATCGCGGCCCTGCGCGAGCGTCGCATCCTCGTGGGAGGGTCGACAGACCCTCACGTCGTTCGCCTCCTCCCCCCCCTCGTGCTGCAGGACGAGCACGTGGACATCCTCGTACAGGCCTTGAAGGAACTGTCATGTTGAATCGTTATCTCGATCTGGGCGACCTTTCGGACGACCGTCTCGCCGCGGTGTTGCAGATGGCCCGGAAGCTCGAGAAGCAGCCGCTGTCGACCGCGCTTCGGGGACGCACCATTGCACTCCTTTTCATGAATCCCTCGCTGCGTACGTTGGTGTCGATGCAGGCCGGGATTGCCCAGCTGGGAGGGGACTCCGTGGTGGTCCAGCCCGGGGCGGGGTCCTGGAAGCTCGAAACGCGCCCAGGCGCCGTGATGGACGGAGACGCGGTGGAGCACATCCGGGAAGCCATTCCCGTGCTCGCCCAGTACGCCGATGCGCTCGGCGTCCGCTGCTTCGCGGAGGGCAAGGACATCGACACCGACCTGTCCGACGGCCTCATTCGCCTCATGGCGGACCTCTGCCCCAAGCCGTTCTTCAACCTCGAGTCGGCGGTCAACCACCCTTGCCAGGCCTTGGCGGACTGGAAGACACTCGACGACTACGACATTCCGTCGTCCGGCGGCCACTTCGTGCTCTCCTGGGCCTATCACCCCAAGCCCCTGCCCTACGCGGTCCCGGCCTCGGCCCTCTGGATGGCGGCCCGTCGCGGCATGCACGTCACGGTGCTTCGCCCCGACGGCTACGAGCTACCCGACGCCGTCATGAGCCGGGCCCGGGAGCTCTCCGCCCGATCCGGAGGGAGCGTTCGTTCCACGGCCGACCGTCGCGCCGCCATGGAGGGTGCCCACGTGGTCTACGCCAAGAGCTGGGCCGCTCCGAACCTGTATGGGAATCCCGCCAAGGAAGCCGCGCTCCGAGCGCCCCACCGGGACTGGTGCGTCGCCGAGTCCTGGTACGAGCCCGCCGCCCCGGGGGCGAAGTTCATGCACTGTCTCCCCGTCCGCCGCAACGTGAAGGTGACAGACGAGATCCTCGACGGGCCCCGGAGCGTGGTCATCCAGGAAGCGGCCAATCGCATGCACGTCCAAAAGGCGCTCTTGGTCGAGATGCTCGCGGGGGGCGTGCTGCCATGAATCAGCCCATCGATCGCGACGTGGCCGTGGTGGGGTTGCAAGCCGCGCTCCCCTACGTGCGACTGTTCCGGGGCAAGGAGTTCGTGGTGAAGATCGGCGGGGCCATCTGCTCCGACCCGGTCGCCCTGCGCAACCTCGCCGCCCAGATCAGCGTGCTCGTGGAGCTGGGCATCCGCGTGGTCCTGGTGCACGGCGGTGGCCCCCAGACGACATCCCTGTCGACGCGTCTCGGGCTGCAAACGAAGCTCGTTGGCGGACGACGCGTGACGGACGAGGCCACGCTCGAGGCGGTCGTGATGTCCATCAATGGCTCGGTCCGAACTGCCATCCTCTCGGCTTTCCGGACCGCCGGAGTGCCTGCCGTGGGCATCTCGGGCGTCGACGCGGGGCTCGTCAGAGCCGTACGCCGGCCCAAGGTGGAGACGGAAGTCGACGGCGTCCGGCAGACCGTGGACTACGGCCTCGTGGGGGACGTTGTGTCCGTGCGGGGGTCCGTGCTGCGCAGCTTGCTCGACGCGGGCATGCTTCCGGTGGTGAGCCCGCTGTCCGCGGACGACGCGGGGCAGGTCCTCAACATCAACGCAGACACGGTGGCTTCCGCGGTGGCGGTGGAGTTGGCGGCGGAGAAGCTGATCTTCGTCACGGACACGAACGGTCTGTTGGAGGACCCCGACAGCCCGTCGTCCCTGGTGAGCTACACGGACCTGGAAGGCGTGAAGGAGATTGTGGCGCGCTCGGCGGCGGCGGGGGGAATGCTGCCCAAGCTCGAGGCCGCACGAGCCGCCTTGCTAGCGGGTGTGCGCCGCGTCCACATGCTCGGGTATCGCAGCCGTTCCAGCTTGCTGGTGGAGGTGTTCACGAACGAGGGGTCGGGCACGCTGATCGTCAAGAGCCTGCAGGATCTCTCCCGCACGGAGCAGAGCCCGCTGCCATGAGGGACGACGAGGTACTCGCGTTGCATCGCAGCCTGGTCGGGATCCCGTCGCCTTCCGGGCAGGAGGACGCGATTGCCACCTTCGTGGGGCGGCTTCTCCAGGACCGGAGCGCTGATGTCCTGCGCCAGGGAAACAACGTAGTTGCGGTGGCCGGGCAGGGCCCCACGCTGCTATTCAACACGCACCTCGACACGGTGCCGGCCTCGCAGGCGTGGACGTTCCCCCCCCACGCGGCCACGGTGCGGGAGGGGCGGGTGTACGGGCTGGGGAGCAACGACGCGAAGGGGTGCGCCGCGGCGATGGTGGCGGCGTTTCTGCGGCTCCGGAGTGCGCCATCCCCTTCGATCCGTGTGGTTCTCACGCTGGTCTCGGAGGAAGAAACCGGGTGCAAGGGCACGGAGCTGTTGTTGCCCTTCCTGGCGGAGCGGGACATTACTCCGAGCGCCGTGGTGGTGGGGGAGCCCACCGGTCTCGACATCGCCGTGGCACAGAAGGGTCTGCTGGTCCTCGAGCTCGTGTCCCGCTCGCGCAACTGCCATGCAGCGAACGCCCGGTTTTTGGGGGTGAAGAACCCGATTCTGGCGCTATCGAAGGATGTGGTAGCGGCGTCCTCCATCGACTGGGGTCCGTACCACCCTGACCTGGGCCCGGTGACGATCGAGCCCACGGTCGTGTCCGGTGGCGTGGCGCGCAACATGGTGCCGGAAGAAGCCCGGTGCATCCTCGACGCACGCGTGAACCCCTTTCCCACGGTGGACGAGATGGTGGCGAAACTGCGCGACGTCGTGGAGGGCGAGGTCCTGGTGCGGTCGCAACGCCTGCGACCTTGCGAGGTGCCGCGGGAGAGCGACATCGTGAGAGCCGCCCTGGAGGCGCGCCCCACTTCTCGCGCGATCGGCTCGCGGGGGGTATCGGATCTCGTTCACTTCCGGGACGTGCCAGGCATCAAGGCAGGACCGGGCGACACCACACGATCGCACACCCCGGACGAATACATCCTCGAGAGCGAGGTGCTCGAAGGGGCGCTTTTTTACGAGCGAGTCGCGAGAGCCTTTGCCACGCTGGCCGCAAGGGAGTCGACAGCATGACGCGCCTCTGGGATCGGGGAGAGCCCCTCGACACGTTGGTTCTTCGGTACACCGCGGGGGAGGACCACGTCCTTGACGAGCGTCTGGTCGACTACGACCTACAGGCCTCGGCTGCCCACGCCACCATGTTGCACGGCTGCGGCCACCTGAAGCAGGGAGAACTCGAGGCCATCCTGTCCGGGCTCGATCGCCTCCGGGCCTCCCACGCTGCCGGTCAATGGCACATCGCTCCGGAGGAGGAGGACTGTCACACGGCGATCGAGCAGAGGTTGACGACGCTCGTGGGGGAGCCGGGTCGCGCGATCCACCTTGGGCGCTCGCGCAACGACCAGGTCCTGGCGGCCTTACGACTCTACCTCAAGGACGCGCTGGCGGACCTGGCCACGCGCGCGACCGCCGTCGCGAACGTGCTCGACGCCCTGGCTGCGGAACAGGGCGACGTGCCGATGCCGGGCTACACGCACATGCAGCGGGCCATGCGATCCACGGTCGGGTTGTGGGCGGGAGGCCACGCGGCAGAGGTGCGGGACGACGCCGACGGGCTGCTGCTGGCGCGCCGCCGGGCGGACTTGAACCCGCTCGGGTCGGCTGCGGGGTACGGGGTGCCCGTCCTTTCCTTGGACCGGGAGGCGACCACACAGGCGCTTGGGTTCCAGGCGACGCACGAGCCGGTCACGGCGGTGCAACTGTCCCGCGGGAAAGCCGAGGCCACCGCGCTGTTCGAGGCGAGCCTGCTGGCCCAGGACCTGGGTCGTCTTGCGGCGGACCTCTGCCTCTTCGCCACGTCGGAGTTCGGCTTCGTCAGCATCCCGTCCACGCTCACAACGGGCTCGTCGATGCTTCCCCAGAAGCGCAACCCGGATCTGTTCGAGCTTGCCCGTGGCAGGTCTTCCGAAGCGCAAGCCGCGCTCGTCGAGGTGCTGGGGATCACGTCCCGGCTGCCGTCGGGGTACCACCGAGACCTGCAGCTCATCAAGAAGCCCCTGTTCCGCGGGCTCGATTCGGCGCGCGATACGTGCGAGATCATGGCCCACGCGCTGCCGCTCGTCCGCTTCTTGCCCGACCGCCTGCAGGCCGCCCTCGACCCGTCCCTGCGCATGGTGGAGCGCGCCTACGAAATCGTGAGAGACGAAGGTCTCGCGTTTCGGGACGCCTACCGGAAGGCGCGGGAAGGCTGACGGCTCCTTGCGATGCGCGGTCCGCTCCCATGGTCGAGTTGCGCAGCGGGTTGCTCTATCTGTGCGGGAGCAGCACCGCGACCGTGGAGGTGAGGTCACACGCCGAGGTAGCGCCCGAGCGGTCGCGCCCTGTCCCCATCGGGACGATGACGAGCGGCCAGGTCCTCGATCTTCGCCACCAGGCGCCGAATCTCTTCCCGCGGCATCCGCCCCGCTGACACGGCCCGCTCGCAGAAGAACGTCCGGCACCCAAGCGGACGCGATGCGTACACGGCGCACCTTCCCCGTGCATCCAGCAACGGGCACGTGCGCTCGACCTTGGCTCTTCGCCCCCCCCACTGCTCGACCTTTTCGTCCGCAAGAGGCAGCGCCCGGCGACGAAACGGCAGCGGACCTCCCCGCGCAGCGATCCCCCGCTCCAGCAGCGCCAACTCGATCGACGTGACGTAGGGTTCCCGCCCCGTCACGCCGAAGCGACAGCACAGCGTCGAGGCATCGCACGACCACCCCGCCATCAAGGCGTCGGCCTCGGCGAACAGCGCTTCGAGCTGGGAAAGAAGCTCGGGTTCGGCAATGGCTCGGAGGGTCACACGCGTCGTCGCACCATCTTCTTGGGGACGGCTCCCGTCTGCACGAGCATCTGGCGCGCTTCGCGTTCGAGCAGCGGGTGGATCTTCTTCTGCACGAATCCACCAAGAAGCTGCGGGTTGATGGCCTTGAGCCGTCGCAGCGCGTGGCGCATGCGCTTGACGTCGCTCTGGGCCGCGGCAGCGAAAGCACGGGAACGGTACAGCTGCGGCTTCACTTCCTCGATCTCGCCATTCTCGGGGTCGAACAGGTCGAGGGTCTCGCCGGCTCGCTTGCCCTGACCGGACCGGGCCCAGGCCTCCGCCACCACGGCCGCCAAAGCCGCACGAGACTTGATCTGATCGTGCCGGCTCAGGTCGATCGCGTCCACGAGGGTGCGCGCCCGGTCGACCTCGCCCATCAGCAGATGGATCATGGCGCGTTGCCCGCGAGCCTCATCGGCGATCGGAGCCATGACCTTGTCGAGGTTGATCTGCTCGAGCACCTCGAGCGCCTTTCTCGGGTCCTCGTGCATGAGCAACTGCGCCTTCGCGAACAGGGCTGCCGTGTCACCCTTGTCCGCCTTGCCCTCCAGCTTGCCCATCGCCTCCTTGCGCCCCTCCGCCGTGGTCATGTCGGCGGATTGCAGGATGTTCGCCACGGCTCGCCCCTTGCGGAGATACCAGTACGCCCACCCCACGATCCCGAGCGCCGCCAGCGTCAGAACACCGGCGCCAATGAGCACGTAGGGATGCCCGATGAGGATGGCGACGACCCAGACGGCGAGGATCGGGAGCCCAACGCGCGTGGCCGTCGTGCGCATGAGCCTCTTGAACTCATCGGGCGCGGGGGCGCCGATCTTGGCGGGACTGTTGGACTTGGCTGACTTGGACACGGCTGTCCTTGCTCGTCGCTGGATGCTCGGGTTAGGGGAAAAGGTGAAGCAGCCCCCGTGGGGCCGGGGCCGGGGCCGCCCCTATCTAGCTTCCGGCCGGGGCCGCTGGCAAGAGCCGAAGAGTCTCCCAGATCCGGAGCGAAGCGCCGCGCACGCACAACCCGTCGCCACGCAGGGAGCCAGATCCGCACAAGCCACGAAACCATCTGCGGTTCTCTGCGGAATCTGCGGCCAACTCCGATGGCTCCGGGTCCAGGAGTCTCCCCTCCGACGGGTCGACGCACCGGCACGAAGGGGCCCGAGGTGTGGCCCAAGCGTGCCCACTGGGATCGCACAGGGCCGAAGCCACGCTGTGAATGCGGAGCTGGCAGCAGGAATGGAAGAAGCCTCCGTTCAGACTTCCCGGTTCCGGGTCCCCAGCTCACCCGTTCGGTCGCTCGGCTCTCCCTCGACGTGTTCCTTTGGATAGCGAGCCTTCCTTCCGAAGATCGACCTGGCACGCTCGATGCTCTCGATGAAGATCGTCCGGCTAGACCGGAACGGAGAGACCCCATGCCCGCCCGCCCCATCGCTCGAGCCTCCCAAACCGTCGTCGACGAGGCGTGCCCCCTCGAGAACGGCGCGACGATCCGGGACGAGGTCTCACGCGACGTGGTGCACAACCCGGGCGAGACCGACGACGCAAGCCTCACCGACGAGGTCGTGCTCGCAGCGTTTCGCCTCGCCATCGCAACCACAGACGCGGACGTAGGACTGCTTCACCGCCGCACGGACGCTTACCTCTACACGGTCGACGTGCACCAACTCGACCCGAACTACCATCTGCACGTCGGGTTGTCGCTGTGGGACCCCGCGGTGCGCTGGGTCCTGCGGAACCTGACGGTGGAGGGCGGGGTGCAAGGCGGGGAGGCGGAGATGGCCGTCGGGCGACGCCTCGACGGGAGCGGAGAGGTGCTCTTCGTGCTCGCGATTCCGGTCATGATCGGTGATTGCATCGAGGCCGTCATCGAGCTTGGTCGTAGGGACTCGCCCTTCTCGATCGGGTCCTCGCGGCACGTGGTGCGTTCGATCCAGGCCTTGGTCGCATAGCCGCTTTCGGACGGCCGGGCCCACGGCAACAAGGACCTGAACGACCGCCATCCCTGCGTTCAGTCGAGAACACCCCAAGCCCTCGCCGTACGTCCTGCGCGAGCGTTCAATGAGAGAGCGGGGAAAGGGGAAGCCTGGCGGGTTTCGAATCGGTGTTCGTGTCCCCGTTCTCGGCGCCGTGCTCGCCGTGCACCCGTTCGGGAAAACGTTGGGGGGGCGCACAAAACCAGCCTCCGTGGGCGTAAGGGTCGTGCATGGGGCGCCCGTCCCTGCGTTCCCAGGACGTCACCCAGGCCCAGAGCGTGGGCCGGCCCGAGGTCGCGAACCAGTGCGTCATTCGTCTGGCTCCGTGCCGTCGGCCATCCCGCAACACCTTCGCAGCGAGAGGATGGGATCGACGAGGTACCGCGGGCAATCTGCCGAGCCCAAGCCCACGGCCGACGCCTCGACGGCGCGTCGTGCGCAGTCCTGACGAATCAGGATGAGGGCCTGCACACGCATCAGGGAGTGGATGCTGTCCACGCACTGTCCGAGTCCGCGGTCGAGGGCCGAAACGTGGCGTGACCACAGCGCGGCATCCGTGGTGGACGCAGGCTGGCGAGACATGAATCTGCGGCGGACGAGGGCGCGGGTGTCGAGGGTGTATCCCGAGCGTGAGGCTGCGTTGGGGGCAGGAAGCCTGCGGTGAGTGAACGTGGCAGTCCGGGTCGAGGGTTGCATCGGGGACTCCTGAGGACCACCCGCGAGAAAGGGTGGCACCGTCCCCAATCCAAGAACAATGCCAACGAACGATTGATCACGATCCCGCCCCGTTTCGCCGGTTCGCCCCTCCCGCGACCCCCCACACGCTCGCGTGATGGGATCATGTGCTTCCCGGATCGGAACCGATCGATCTGATGCCTCTCCCGCTTGTCGCGGCCGATGCACACCCGCCCTGACGAGGTCTTTGCTCCGTAGGCGTCTCCGATCAGAAGCGGACGACGAGCGTTCCCGGGCTCGCCGCGATCGACTCCTCGGACGCTTCGCGATTCCCCCGGACCAGAAGGTCAAGCGCCCAAGCTGCCCCAAGCCCCGCAGCGGTCCCGACCACATCCCAAACCAGGTCCCGCCCCGATGCGCTCCCTGCCCCGGTCGCGTCGTAGACTTCCTTCCCCACGCCCGCCGTCAACGCGATCCCACCCCCTAGAAGCAGGGCAGACGTGCGCTCCTCGAACGCCACCGCACCGATCCCATACCCCCCTGCCGCAAGCACGGCGGAAGCCCCGAAGTGTTTGGCCTTGTCCGGACCGAACCACGGGTCCTCCTCCGCCCGCGCCGTGGCAGGCATCCCGACCGACAGCAACGCCAGCAGACACGGAAGGATGGCTCGTCCTGTTCGCATGATTCACCAGGGCATCGACAGCGCAGCTTTACACAACCTTTACGTCCGACAGAAGCCTTCGTGACCAAGATCGGGGCGAATCCAAGGAACGAGAGAGGTCACGCAGCATGGCACCCGGCACGCGAGGAATCATCGGATCGACCCGGGAAGGATCGAAGGCTCGCCTGGTAGACACCCTGGTGATTCACCAAGGGCTCATCGATTTTCGCACGCTGTGCGAACGCGCGGTCCCTACCGACACCCGCTACCTGGTGCTCGACCTCGATCGCACCTTCCACTTCGGCAAGAACCTCGGAGAGCTGCTTGGCTGGGAGCTATGCGCTCTCGCCGCCTACGGCGAGAGCTTCCTCGACGATGCCGAGTCCTGGCGCAAGCCCAGCCGCTTCGTCTTCGACCGCTCCCGTCCCTTGCACTCGGCGCGCTATGTCGCACGCGGAGCCAGGCTCTGGGCCTACCCGGGTCTGCTCTACCTGTTCGCCGTCAAGCTCGGCATGCATTCGAGGGCCGTTCGACCCTGGCTCTACGAGGCCTTCGGACAAGACCCCGTGGAGGCCGTCCAGAGCGTCCCGCGAAGCGCCCTCATGCACCACCTGTCCGACGTGCCGATCGACACGCTCCGCAAGCTCGCCCGCAACGTATGGCGTCGGTACCGCGCGGACCAGGTCATCCAGAAGCAAGACCTGGCCTGGTTGCGGGAACGCTGCCCGGGGATCCAGATCATCATCAGCAGCGCCTCCCCCCAACCCGTCCTCGAGGTCGCTGCCGAGGAGCTCGGCGTGGACGAGATCCACTACACCGCCGTGGAGGAGCACGACGGCTACCTCAGCTCACCCCACGCCATGAGCCGCCTGTTCTTGCTGCTCAGGCCCCCCAAGCGCATCTCCCCTCCCTCCCGGTCCCACGTCAACGCCGGGGAACGCAAGATGCACCGTCTGCTGGACAAGCACCCCGACTTCCTCGACCCGAACGTCATGACCGTGGGCATCACGGACACCAGCTACGGGGAGGACCACGCCTGGACCGACTACTTCAAAGCCGTCGTCGACATCAACAGCCCCAACCCCTTTGCCCCGATCGTGTCCGCCGACTCCCCCCTGCGCGAAATCCACTCGGCCCATGTGCTCACGCAGGCGGAGCGCGAGCAAGCGCCCGGACACAGACGTCGTCAGGCGCACGCTTCCCTCCACGAGCAACGATTCTCCGCACCTGACCTCAGCAGACACCTCGATGGGGTCCTCGGCTCCGTCGATAGGCTGTCGGAACGCTACCAGGCTGAGCTCGATCGACTGCGCCATGCGCGAACGGACGTGGAACAGCGCATCGCGGGCGTGTTGACCCTCATCGAAGGCGACGTGCAGGAGTTCAACGCGTCGCAGGGCGACCAGCGGAAGCGCGCGCTCCAGCGACTAAGACGGCACCTGCGTCAGGGTCGCAGCCTGAAGCGTCGTCTCATCAAGATCGAACGACCGTTGGCGGGGTTGACCTGGTCCTTGACGGAGTTGCTGGAGGCCTCGCGGGCGGTGCTCGGACAGGAATCCGCGAGCTAGTCCCAAAAGAAGCACTGCTCGAAGAACGTGCTTGGGTTTGGGGCTATCCGAGCCGAAGGCGAGGCGTCTTGGGGTGAGGCGCGGTGAGCGCGGCGAGGGGGCTTTTCGAAAGCCCCCTTAGAAGAACCTAGACCATTCAACACCCTTCCCGAAATTTTCTTCGCCCCTCGATCGAAGGTTCCCCATACCCCCTCGACGAGGAGCGAGCCATGCAGACCACCACCCTGGACACCGCTGACACCCTGGACACGCACGACCTCGTAGCCGTCGTCATGTCCGTGTTCCTCCCCGGCTTCGGGCACATCATGCTGGACCAGAAGGCCAAGGGCCTCCTCATCCTCGCGGCCGTCCTCCTGTCCTTCGGGGTGGGCTACATCGTGTCTTGCGTCATCGCCCTCGATGCGTACCTCGTGGCGCGCACGCGCAAACACCGTCCCGTGGCAGACTTCGAGTGCTTCCCGGAGCACCAGCGCTTCCTGGGGATATGACGCTCCCGCAGGGCGCGCTCATTCGCGCCGGGACACCGCCTCCCGATACACCTCCAGGGTCTCCGCCGCGCACCGGTCCCAGGAGAACTGCTTCACGCGCTCCCGGCCAGCCAGGATGAGCCGCTGCCGCAGGGACTCGTCCCCCAGCAAGGCACTGATCCTCGCGGCGATATCCTCGACATCGCCAGCGTCGGCGTGAAGTGCCGCGTCTCCCGTCATCTCCAGCACCGCCGCGGCCCGCGACGCCACCACCGGCGTCCCCAACGCCATCGCCTCCATCGCCGGCATGCCACACCCCTCGTAGTGCGACGCGAACACCAGCATGCGCGCGTGACCGTACAGCGCCATCAGCACCTCGTCCGGCAGGAACGGGTACGCCAACACCTTGCGTCGCACCTCCGGTCGCGCGAGCAACCGCCGCATCTCGAAGTCCACACGTGCGAAGCGTCGCACGAGCACGAGCCGGTGGTCCGGCATGTCCCGCGTGGCGTGCAGGAATGCGCGCACGATGTTCGCGTGGTTCTTGTAAGGGCTGCCTTGCCCCACCGCGAGCAGGAACGGCGAGTCGGGCGGCACCCACCCCTCCAGCACGGCACGCGACGGCACCCGGGCAGGATCGAACCGCTGCGCATCGAGGCCGTGCCGCACCACACGAATCTTGTGCGCATGGTTGGGATACAACCGCGCGATGGCATCCGCCGTGGCCTGGGAGATCGCCACGACCACCCGTGCCCCGCGGATCGAGTGGGCGAAGTGAGACCGATACCACAGATGCATCGCGAGCCTCGACGGCAGAAAGCTCGACGCCAGATGCGGCGCCTCCACCCACATCATGTCGTGCATCGTGACCACGAACGGACAGGGCAGGCGCGGGGGAACCATGTCCGCGGGGGAGTGGTACAGGTCGTGGCCCTTCAGACGCATCACCGCGCCGGAACGCAGCAGCGTGGCGACGGACTTCGTCTCACCGGGCACGATCTGGACCTCGCGAACGCGGTCGCTGGACACCAGCGGCTGCGTGCTCCCGGGATGGCGAAGCACGGTGAACGAGAACCCATCGTCGAGAGCGACCATGTGCCGCAGCAGGGAAGCCGCGTAGTTGCCGATGCCGCTGGACTGCGGAACCACGGAGCGAGCGTCGAAAATGACGCGGATCATGGGGCAAGTCCGGAAGGGCTGAGGATCGCGGTCATGGGCCAGCCCGTGCGGGTAGCATGCGCACGGCGCAACCGTCAACGCGGCTGTCCGCGAGGCGAAGCCCCGGCCAACCCCGATCGCGCGGAGGCGTGCCGGGAGCTCCACGCGAAGGCGAGAGACAACGCGAGTAGCGCGAAGCCGGACACCACGGTGACGGTACCCCACTGCAGCGGAGTCTGAGGCACGGGGAGGGCACGGAGGGTCCAGGCCCCGTACACGGCCGCCACCGGAACGAACACGGTGGGTCTACGAGTGAACCGATAGGCAACGACCGCCGCAAGCGCGAGTGCCACTTCGAGCACGACGCTCATCTCGGGCCAGGAGCCGCCGGACCAGCCGAGGGTGGCGAAGCACAGGTACAGTCCCAGCATCGATCCTGTCAGCAAGCGTGCACGCACGGCCGGGGCGGCGCGGTCGAACGTCAATCGAAAGATCTGCTCGGCCGGGGCCTGCTCGTCGACGCCAGGGGTTCGATAAGGGCCAGAAGGGGAAACGTGCCCTACGGTGTGCACCACGACGCGTGGTGACCGATAGGCGCGCAGGGCGAGTGTGGCCGCCGCCATCAGGCACGCGACAGGCAGGTACGCCGGGAGACAGATGGCCGAGAAGACGAGCGTCGCAGCGGTGACCGTCCAGACGCCAAGCTCCCCGCGGACCCAGCGGGTGCTCAACAACAGCGCGGCGGGAACGAGCACCAACACATCAATTCGAAACTCGCGGTTCCAGAACCAGAGATGAAGAAGCAGGAGGACAGCCCACGTGACCCAGGTCGCGCGGGTGGTCCTGCGCAGCACGGTACGTCCCCAGGAGTCGAGGGGATCGAGACTCCGAACTTCCCGGACCGTGTGCAGCGCAGCCGCGCCGAGAGCGAACACCCAGAGTCCCACGATCGGGTTGGTCGCGTGAGCACCCACGTGATAGCCAAGATGGGGCATGGCGGCGAGCCCTGCGGCGCCAAGGGTCGCCACCCCGACGGCGGAGCGCGGCAACCGAAGCCGCAGCGCCCACGCCAGACCGTACAACTTCGCCACGAAGATCAGCGCCCACGCCACGGAGGCCGGGAGCCCGACTCCCCCGAGGAAAGCGCACGTCTCGGTGTGAAGGGTGAGGTCAGCCTGGTACAGCGCGGTCAACAGCGCGAGCAGCACGGCAGGCCGCCGAAGCCCAATCCTTACCAACAGCGCGGCTCCCCCGACGAGAGACCAGGCATAGACCTCCGCGATGGCGGCGACGCCGAGTTGCCCATAGAGCGACCCTTCCTGCGCCAGCCCCCGCGACACCACGGTGACCCCTCCGAGCACCAGCATCGCGCTCAGCAAGTAGAGTGGATTGTACTCGACGAGCCAGCGGTGCAAGAGCCGTCTCCAGGGGTCCGGGTCCACCAAGCCCGTGGTCTTGTCGTCGCTTCCGTGGTCGTCCGCTGCGCTGTCCATGCACGCTCCTTTGGCTATCGTGGCGAAATGCCTCGCCGGGTGGAGCAAGCCTCGCGCCAACGCCCGCCAACTCGAAAAACGCGTGTTCGCGGCCGATACGAGGCAAACGTAGATTGGAATCGATTGCCAGGTTGGCAGGGAAGCGACGCGGTTCTTGCCGAACCGTCACGGGGACTACCCAAGGCCCCTCCTGTGCTTTCTGCGCCCTCTGTTGTTCTCCCACCACGGCGATGCCGCGCACTATCGGGTTGCCCTCGACAATCTCGTAACCGAACAGGGCGAAGACACGGTTCTTGCGGGACAAGGGGCGGACGCTTCCGTACCAGTCGACGCACGGCATTGATCGTCGGTGCTTCCCTCGGGACGAGCGGCGAGGCTGCCCATCTCGGCGAAGCGGAGCGACTGGTTGCGAAGGAATAGAATTCTCCTTACACCGGGTCGGAAAGACCGATGGGCGTTCCCTTGAACCTGTGGCTCCCGACGCGCTATGCTTGTGCCATGGTGTCGCCTCCCCCACCCCGGCACGACGCGCGTCCTTCGCGCACGCGATGGGCAGGGCACGGGGCGAAGGGCGTCGCGATGGTTCTGGGAATGGTAAGTGTGGCCGGGGGTTGTGCCTCCCCCGACGGCAGGGCTTTGCCTCCCCCCGGCTCCGTGTGGGACGGGCAAGCAGAGGACGCCACGGACGGTGCTTCGGACGCAGGAATCGGACAGGACGCACAGGGCTGCGCTCCGCGCACGTGCAGCGAGTTGGGTGCGCAATGCGGGTCGGTGCCGGACCCATGCGGGGGCATCGTGAACTGCGGAACATGCCCTTCGGGGCTCACATGCGGGGGCGGGGGCCCGAACCAATGCGGGACGACGGCGTGCTCGCCCAAGACCTGCGTGCAACTGAACGCGTCGTGCGGGTTCGTGTCGGACGGTTGCAGCGAGGCGCTGAACTGCGGGTCGTGCGGAGAGAACGAGACCTGCGGAGGCGGGGGAGTGCCCAACCAGTGCGGGTGCACGCCCAAGACCTGCACCTCTCTTGGCGCTGACTGCGGGTCGGCGCCGGATGGGTGCGGCGGAATCGTCGAGTGCGGGGATTGCGACGGAGGGGAGATCTGCGGCGGAGGGGGACCGAACCGGTGCGGGAGCGGACCGTGCGAACCGCTGACCTGCGCGGCTGCCGGAGCAGAGTGCGGGCAGGTGCCGGATGAGTGCGGCGGTGTGCTGTCTTGCGGGTCATGCACACTGCCAGATACCTGCGGAGGAGACGGTGCAGCCAACCGGTGCGGCTGCACCCCCACGACCTGCGCCGCCCAAGGGGCCGGGTGCGGACCCTTGCCGGACACCTGTGGCGGCACCTTGTCGTGCGGCGATTGTACCTACGGTGCGTGTGTTTCCAATCAGTGCAGTTGTACGCCCACGACCTGCGCCGCGCAGGGAGCCCAGTGCGGCTCGATCGCCGACGGTTGCGGCGGGACGCTCGACTGCGGGTCCTGCCCGGGAACGGCGCCTTGCATCACGGGCACGCACACGTGCCAGCTCCCAGACTGCGCCAACAAGCGCTGCGGCGCGTCCGACGGGATCGGCGGCACGTGCATGCCGGGCAGCGGGTGCTGCGGCGGGATGGAGCCCGGCTTCAACCTCCCCAAGGGCGCCGGCATCAACTCCTGCCAAGGTGCCGCCCATCTCGAACACCAAGCCGACGGCAACCTCGTCGTGTACCAGTACAGCACGGGACAAGCGCTGTGGAACTCGGCAACCGCCGGCGCGAACACCGCCGCCCTCGCCATGCAGACCGACGGCAACCTGGTGCTCTACGGTCCCTCGAACGAGGTATTCTGGCTCACCGATACGGCGAACCATGCGGGAACGTACGCGTCAATCCAAGACGACTGCAACTTCGTGCTCTACCACGGGGGCACGGCGATCTGGGCCACATACAAGACGTGCCAGTAGGCGCTCACTTCAGGATGAGCGTGACGTTTCGGCTGTCACCGTCCGCGAAGGCGATGCTGGCTTCTGCGGTGCCTCCACGCCGGAGCGCAACACGAGGTGACCACGACAGACGGCCCCCCTTGTCCGTCTGTTCCTCGTACTGCAGGCTCACCACGAGGTCTCGCGAGGGGGTGCTCGACGCTTGCATGGAGAGCGTGGTCAAGTCCGCGGAGCCGGGCAAGCGACGGTCCACGGCGACGGGCCGCGGGGGTGAGATCGCCGTCTGCCCTCCAAGGATGACCTTGCCGGTGCCGTCGGTTACGCGGTAGTCGAGGACGAAGGGGGCTTCGTCCACGGCGGTGGCTGCAGGCGCAGGCGCAGGCGTGGAACCTGCCGCTTGCTGGTGGGTGGGCGGCTTGGACGGCTGTACGGACGTGGATGCGCATCCCTGGGATGCGGCCACGAGGATGGGAGCAAGAATGACGGCCCTGTGCATGGGCACTCCTTGGTTGTGCGTGGTATTCCCCGGCGTTCGGGCGGAGAAGCACGCGGGCCGCGGGATTCATTCCCGGCCGAGTCGAGGTGCACCACGGGGGTCGCCTCGTGGCTTAGGTGTCAAGGGGCAAAGGGGACTCGAAGTCTACCCACTCAGAATCCGCCTCACCCGGCCGACCTCGCCCGATTCCAGACGCACCTTGATCCCCCGCGGGTGCGTCGGAGAGCGCGTCAGAATGTCGCGAACGAACCCTTCGGTGAGGTTTCCGCTCTCTTGATCGGCTTTCAACACGACCGCGACGCGCAACCCTCTTCGAATCAGAGACCGGTCCGTACCCCCCGCGCCCGCGTCGCACGGACTCGCAGGCACATCCCGTGGCACGAAGACGGTCTCGGCAGCACCCGCGTCCCGCAGCAGCGCCATCAGGCGCTCCCTCGGGCAACCCATCACGAGTAGGTCGCGACCTTCCATGAGAACGACGATCCCCAGAGCTTCCTTCAGCAGCACACCGAGGGCGCGCAGGCGTTCGGACGGGACGCCGATGAGTCTCGCGATGACCCTCCCCTCCTCCGAGTCCATTTCCTCTCGCACGATCAATCGCCCGAGAGACGCCTCCGACGCTGGCTTGGGCAGAGGCTTCGGTGGACGCGTCTCGACGGTCAACTCCCGCAGGGAAGCCAGAGCCTTGTGCTTGAGGTGAGACGCGGCGACCACCGCGCGATCATGAATCGACGCCCTGACCAACGCAAGCCGTGCCTCGCGCTGCTGGCATCCGTTCGGAAAAGGCGGGTGGTGCGTTGACGAAACGCACGTTGGAACAATATACCGTCGCAATGAGCGACCCGATCCCGGGGCAGACGGTCCGCGACACGGAGAAGGCACACTCGGCGTCTCGCACGGGCCGCGCCAGCCGGCGCCCGATCGAAGTGACCCTCGTCGTTCTCGTGAGCTCGCTGGCTTGTCTGGCGGGCTGCCAACCCGACGAGGTGCCCGTCGCTCCGCCGCTGCCTTCGAGCTCCTCCCAAACCGTCGCCGAGGTCTCCTCCGCGCTCGTTCCCCCGGCTCTGACCTCACGGATGGCTCCACGCGATCCGCCGCCCATCCCGATGCCCAGCCCTGCCCGCGGGCGACTCGCCTCCGCGGTCGCCGACAATACTCGCTGTGAGGGTTGCCACGTCGCCATCGCCAAGGAATGGCGTGGCTCGTACCATCAGCGGGCCAACATCGACCCCGCCTTCCAAGCAGCCTTCGCCATCGAGCCCGCTCCCTTTTGCCGGAGATGCCACGCCCCGGAAGCCGAGCCCCACCGCGAGCCCCCCGAAGAGGTGAGCGCACTCGGCGTCGGCTGCGTCACCTGCCACGTGACCGAACAGGGCCAGATCCTCGCCGCGGCGCGACCGAACCACCCGCCCAGTCCCAACCGGCCCCCCGCTCCGCACCCCGTGCGTCGATCCGTCGAGTTCGCCAGCGCCAGTGCGTGCGCAAACTGCCACGAATTCCGCTTCCCCGCACCCGGCGGCCAGGACGACGCGTTCTTCATGCAGACCACGGTGCGCGAACACCGCCGTTCACCCAACGCGGACAAGCCGTGCGCCCATTGCCACATGCCCGTGCGGCGAGGCCACCGCTCCCACGCGTTCGACGAAGTCCGCAACGAGACCTGGCTGCGCGCGAACCTGCACGTCACGGCCGAGCGCACCGCCGACGACACGCTGCGCGTCACGCTGACGCAGCCCGACCCAGGGCACGCATTCCCGACGGGCGACTTGTTCCGGCGTCTCGAGGTCGGCTACGAGCTTGCGAGTGCGGGCGGCAAGGTCCATCGGAGGGAGCTTCGTCACCTCGCTCGCCACTTCGAGTTCATCCCCGGCCGACCCGGCCGGCACTTGTCACGCGACGACCGCGTGCAGCACGAGCCCAAGGTCATCGAGCTGGAATTGCCTGCGCCATCCGAAGCGCCCGCCTCCTCGCGTTTGTCGTGGTGGGTGACCTACCAGCGCGTGGCCACCATCGGCAAGGGAACGGACCCGAACGAGGCGACGCTCCACTCCGAGGTCAAGCTGCATTCGGGCAGCCTGCCGTGGAACAACCCTCCAACGTCCGCGAACGAACCATGAAGAACACGCTCGCTCCTGCTCTCGTCCTGCTCGCCGCGTCCTTGTTGTCTTGTCGCCGGGAACCAGGCCCGGCGGCCGAGAAAGACCCCACCGCCCCGAGCGCTGCTCCGAGCGCGTCCGCGGAGAGTCTTGTGCCGAAGAAGACGCCCACGCTGGCCCCCGAGCCCTTCGCCGGCACGAAGGACATGACCGTGGACTTCTACGCGATCGAAGGCGCACTCGTCGTCGTCGACGGCATGCGCGTGGGGCGGATCGTAGGCGAGGGGGTGGAGTGGTTCGGCACGCTTCCCGAAACGAACGAATGGCTTGGTGGAAGCCAAATCAACGCGGTACAAGGCTACTGGCCCGACGGCGTGGACGTCATTTACTCGTCGCAGAACGGACGGGCCTCGCAGCCGAGCATCTTTCCGCTCACGGGCAAGGGCACGAAGGTGACCTTCGCGGACGGTGGCGGGCTGGGTTGGGTCAGCGGCTCGGGGCGACTCGGGAAGACGACAGTCGTCGGCGGATACGACGTGGCCCAAGGCTACAGGATCGTGACCGTGCGTGGTCCCGGGCTCGTCCTCAAGCCGATCGCGGCCGACAAGGCTGGCTGTACGGAGGAGGAGGTTCAACGCCAGTTCGGCGTGGAGCGGGCCGTGGCGGTCGCGGTTCGCGCGCTTGCCGTCACGCAGAAGGGTACGCTCGTCACCGTGGGAGCCCTCTGCGACCGCGAGAAGAGCCCGGTGGCGGAGGTCTGGGACCAGCCGGGCAAGTCGCGGGTCGTCGACCTGAAGCACCTGACCAAGGAGATTGGCTACTTCCCGCAAGTCCTGGTGGGCCGGGGCGACGATCTCTGGGTCGCATCGACCCCCGTGCTGCATTACAGCGGCGGGAAGTTCGAGGCCCTACCCACCCTGGACAGGCCGCTGCGCAGCCTCTTCGTCTCCCCGGCCGGCAAGCTGCACGGGATCTCGGGACGGACGATCCATCGCTTCGATGACGGCCAATGGGCCCCGGTCGCCCGGCTACCCTGGCCGATGTGGTTCCGTACGGTCGCGATGGACGCCGACGGCGTGATCTGGGTGTCCCACGGCAAGGGCGTAGCTCGCCTGCGTGAGCAAAGCGGTGCGGACGTCGAGGGAAGCTGCACGACCCCGTTCGTATACCTCTACGAGGTGTCCTGGAAGAACGAGCCCAAGTACACCTACCCCACGACGCGCAAGGCCCTCTCCACCTTCCCGGAGGTCGCGGACATCACCCTCATGGAGTACTGGGAGGGCGCTCGGATCCTGGGCATCAAGGTCAAGAGCAAGGAGCAGGGCGAAGCCGTGATGGCTCACGTGAGAGCGAACATGAAGAACGAGCACCCTGAGCTCATCTGCTACGCCCCGAAGAAGCCGCGGGTCATCGAGATGAAGCCCGGCAAGTGACCCCGTCGTTCTCCCGTCTGCTCGTCTCTCCGGCTCGACCGATCGTGTTGGCTTGCTGCCCGCGATGTCGCAAACTGCACGCATGACCGAGCTCGTTCTGCACACCGTTCGACACATGACCTCGAGCTGCTCGCGCAACAACGAGGAGACCCCTTGAGCTACAAGTTGGCGAGCCGTGAGCGACTGACCCGACCCGATCTGCACCGTTTCCAGGAGCCGACACTCTTTCATCACATCGCGAGGGTGGTCTGCGAGGCGGAATGTCTGCCTCGCAAGGAGCTCTTCGAGTCGTGGGAGGTCGCTCGCCGCGCGCGACGCCGCTTTCGCGGTGGCAGGGTCGTCGACCTTGCCTGCGGCCACGCGCTCGTTGCGCACATGATGCTCATCCTCGACGACACTTCGGAGCGTGCGATCGCTGTCGATCGCCACGTCCCGCCGAGTGCCGCGCTCCTCTCTGCCGCCCTCGTGCGCGAGTGGCCGCGCCTTGCGGGCCGTGTCGAGATCGTACAGGGCACGATCGCCGGGGTGGCCCTGACGGCCGATGACGTCGTGGTCTCTGCCCACGCCTGCGGAGCGCTCACCGACGAGGTGCTTGGGCTGGCGATCGGCGCCAACGCGCGCGTTGCCGTACTGCCATGTTGCCAGTCCCACGCGAAGGGAGATCGAGGTGGCCTCGAGGGGTGGGTCGACGGGGCGTTGGCGATCGATGTGACGAGGGCAGCCCGGCTCCGGGCACACGGCTACGAGGTGCGCACGCAGACGATCCCGGTGGAAATCACCTCGAAGAACAGGCTGCTGCTCGGCGCGCCGCCTGCCTTGCCCCGTTTCTCTACCGACCCGAAGCTCGAGGCATGAGCCGTCCGTGATTGCGTTGGCGCCCGTCGTGATCGCTTTCCCTGCCTGAGCCGGCGCCCGCTCCCAGACTACCCCTTACCGCACGACCTGCCCCACCACCACCTGCACACGGTCCCGCCGTGCGAGCCGTCCCTGCTCCTCGGCCACGTGCTGAACCGGCGGCAACGCGTCGCCGAGAAATCGGGCCCCGTGTACCCGGAACACACCAGGGTCCCCCGTGCACAGGATGCTCAGCCGCCCCTCGCCCGGCTCCGTGTACCCAGGGTGCCTGCGAATCCAGTCCACCAGCCTCTCGGCCACGTGAGGACTCGGGTCCAACACCTCGACCCCGTCGCGCACGGCTTGCCGAAACGCAGGCATCAGCAAGGGATAGTGCGTGCACGCGAGCACCAAGGTGTCGATGTCCCCGAACCAATCGACGTAGCGCTTCACCGCGAGCCTCGCGATGTCCGTGTCCGCCCACCCCTCCTCCACGATGGGGGCGAGCAGCGGCGCCGCATGACCGGACACCCGGTGCGGTCCGAGCTTCTCGATCTCCATCACAAACGTGGCCGAGGAGATCGTGCGCGTGGTGCCGATCACGCCGATGTGACCCGCACTCCGTGCCACCGCCGCTTCCGCCGCAGGGATCGTGACCCCGAGAATCCTGCGCATCAATCCCGCATCGGAAGCATAGCGTCGTTGCAAGTGGCGCAGCGCCACGCACGAAACCGTGTGACACGCGACCACCACGAGCCGGCACCCCTCGTCGAAGAGGCGCTCCACACACTGCTCCGCGAAGTCGAGGACCGTGTCCGTGTCGCGCCCCCCGTAGGGTGCACGACCCGAGTCTCCCAGGTACACGAAGTCATGCCTCGGGAGCGCTACGCGAAGCTCGCGCAACACCGAGAGGCCACCGTAGCCAGAGTCGTACACGCCAATCACTTCGATCCCTCGCAGGTGACGGAACGTGCAAGGGTTCCCAGAACGCCGCAAGATCGTCAAGTTCCCCGTATCGTTCCCCACCCTTGCGCGGCATGCCAGGCCATGGAATCGTGACGCCGTGCCCAACGCCATCTCCTGCTCGAGCAGCATCGCCGACGTGGTCGTCTACGGCCGCGGCGCGGTCGTCACCAGAATCATCGATCTTCCCCCTGACTTGCCCGAGGGGCTGGCCGACGTGGAGGTCGACGGCATCACGCCCTTGGCCGAAGCCGGCAGCGTGCGCGCCGAGATCGTCGCACAAGACCGCCGCATCGTGGCCCTGCAGTCGAGCCTGGTCGTCCCTCCCGAAAAGATCACACCAGGCCCTTCCCTGCAACGCGTCGAGGACCTCGATGCACGGATCGAGCGGCTCGAGTCGGAGCGGGGCGTCGTCCAAGCCCAGCGCACGCGGTTCGAACGCATGCAACCGTGCCCCGCCAAGGTCGGAAGCTTGCTGAAGACTCCGCTGGAGCGCGTGAACGACAGCCTCGCCGTCGGCAAGACCCTCGACGAGATCCTCGCCGGGCTCGATGCGAAGTCCCTCGAACTGGAAGCTTCGATCGCCGACTGTCAGAAGGAGCGGGAGGCTGCGAGGCTCGCGAGCTCCCAGGCACAGAGCAGCCAACGGATGGGCAAGGGCCATCCGACGCGACGGGTGGTGGCACGTCTCGACGGCACGGGCCCTGTGGAGTCCGTTCGCTTGATCTACACGGTGAAGGCGGCACGCTGGTGGCCGGTGTACACGCTTCGCTTGGCCGAGGGCGGGGCGAGCGCCACGTGGTGGGTCGAAGCGCTCGTCGCCCAGCTATCCGGCGAAGACTGGACCAGCGTTCGCCTGTCGTTGTGCACCGCGAGCCTGGTCGACGACGTTCGGCTTCCCGAGCTTGCGTCGATGCGACTCGGCCGCGCGAAGCCGGAGAAGCGTCGGGGCTATCGGCCTCCACCCGCTGACCTCGAGCGGATGTTCGTCTCCTTCGACGTGTTCTTTTCCGCGACGGTGACGGTGGCTGCCCAGGCTCCGCGACCCGTGGCGGAGCCGCCCGCGGCAGCACCGATGCAGGAGATGGCGAAGAGGTCGGCACCGATGCCTCAAGCGCCCCAACTGATGAGAGCGCCTGCTCCCCCGCCTGCCATGGCGATGCCGGCTCCTGCCCCCCCCCCACCAAGGGCTCCCGCGCCGCCGCCTCCCGCGCCTGGACGGGCATCGATCGGATCGCGCACCCGATCGGGCGCTGCCTATCTCGAGGAAGATGGTTTCGCGATGACGGCCCCCCTGGAGGCAGAGCAGTGCGCTTCGCCCGAGCCACCGGAACCCCAGGAGATCGAGCCGGCAGACGCATGGCTCGACTTCGACGGCTTGCGCCTTGGACAAGGTCTCGACCTCGTGCACAGAGGACGCCTCTACCGCCAACCGGATCCTGTCGTCGCCTCGCGGCAGCGCAACGCCGCCTCGCAGATCGATGGCCTCGCCCCGGCTCCCATGGTCCGCGACCCCTTGCTGACCCGCGGGTCCTTCGACCATCGGTACGACGCGCAAGGTCGCGCCGAGGTGCCCTCCGACGGACGCACCCACCGCATCACGCTGGCCTCGGCACCGGCGTCGACCAGTACGCTGTATCGCACCGTGCCGATCGAGGCGCCGGAGGTCTACCGTGAGTTGCTCCTGACCAACCCCTTCGACTCGCCCATCCTCGACGGCCCCGTGGACGTCTACGTGGAAGGCAGTCTGCTGACCACCAGCGAGGTCGGGCACATCGATCGCGGTGGCAGCCTTCGCATCGGGCTCGGCGTGGAAGACCGAATCCGCGTCGCTCGCAACGTCCAGGTCGAGGAGGAAACCACAGGACTGCTCGGAGGCACCAGCTCGATCCTGCACACCATCCGCATCGACCTGCGCTCCTCGCTCGGCAAGCTCACCACCGTCGAGGTGCTCGATCGCGTCCCCGACACCGACGACAAGAACGTCGAGGTCAAGCTGGTGAAAGCTTCGCACCAGGGGGCTCGGTACACGCAAGCGGACCGGGGCGCTCCGATCCGTGGGGGCTGGTCGTGGCCGATCGCGCTGCCCGCGGGGGGCTCCGAGACCCTGGCCTACAGCTATCGCATCAACCTGCCGTCGAAGAACGAGATTGTGGGAGGCAACCGCCGTGACTGACCCAAACACCGTGTCGGACTCGTGGGAGCAGCGCAACCCCGTGCAAGCGCCCGCCGTGCAGGTCACGTTCTTCGAGGACCGCGCCGAGGTGGTGCGTCGTGTCCTCGTGCAGGTTCCCGCGGGCTGCTCGTGGGTGACCTTGCTGGGGGCAGGGGTATTCCTGGACGATCCCAGCGTGGTGGTGAAGGTTCGTGGCGACGGCGTGCGCACGCTCGGCACGCGCGTGCTGCGGAGCATGCGTTCCATCTCCGAGCTGGGTCCCGACGAGGTCAAGCGATTGGAGGACGAGTCGCGCAAGGCGGAGCGTGAGCGCAAGGAAGCGGAGCGGGGTCTCGACCGCGTCGACCGCGCGCGATCCCGGGTGACCGCGCTCGTGGAGGCCTGGGCCCAAGCCATGGAACGCACGCCTCGGGGAACCCAGGACGGCATGGAGGGCTGGAAGGCCTCCTTTGAGGAGCTTCAGCAACGCATGCTCGAGGCGCTCGACCGGGCGGGTCACTTCCGCACCGATGCGCGCCAGGCGAAGCGCGCCGAGAGCCAGGCCCTCCTCCGCCTGGACCTCGGCAAACGTGTGTCCCCCGACTACCGCGCGGCGATCGAAGTGCAGCTCGAGAGTCAGACCGAACAGCAGGTCGAGCTCGAAGCCACGTACCGCACCCCCTGTGCCGTGTGGCGCCCGGAGCACGTCGCGCGTCTGGTCACCCACACCGACGGCTCCCACGAGCTCGAGGTGCTGACGCTCGCCACGGCCTGGCAAGCCACAGGGGAGGCCTGGGACGGGGTTCGGTGCAAGTTTTCCACGGCACGACCCGCGCGTTCCGCCTCCCCGCCCCTGCTGTCCGAAGACGTGATCAGCTCGCGTCGCAAGACCGATCAGGAGCGCAAGCAGGTGGTGGTCGAGCAGCGGGACGAAGCGATCGCGAAGGTCGGGATCGATCGCGGGACGAGAAAGGTCGAGGAGATGCCGGGCGTGGACGACGGCGGCGAGCCTGTGAGCTACGAGGCGTCCCGCCCCTGCACGGTCGTGAGCGACGGCTATCCGTTTCGGGTGGAGCTGGTGTCCCGTCGGATGCCATGCAAGGTCGACCGGGTGGCGTACCCAGAGGTGACGGAGGCGGTGCACTACCGCGCGACGGCGACCCTGGGCGGGACCACGCCTTTGCTCGCGGGACCAGTCTGGGTCGCGCGAGGCAGCGCCATGGTCGGGCGATCGAAGACGGGCTTCGTGGGCCAAGGCGAGCCCTTCGAGCTCGGGATGGGGATGGACGACGGCCTGCGGGTGCGTCGCACCTTCGAGGAGAAGCGGGACACGACGCCGGTGATTGGCACGCAGAAGGTCAGCCGCAAGGTGCAGCTGTTCGTCAGCAACCTGAGCGGTTCGGAGCGTTCCCTGCAGGTCGTGGAGCGATACCCGGTGAGCGAGCTCGAGGACGTGAAGGTGGAGCTGACCTCTCACCGGGACGGCCAGGTCAACGCGCGCGACGGGTTCGTTCGGTACGACGTGACGGTCCCGCGGAGCGGGACGAAGGAGCTGTTGCTGGAGTATCGGATCGAGGCGGCGTCGCGAGTAGTGATGTAGCTACCGGCAGAAGCCGTCGATGCACACCTTGCCGCCCGGACACGCGGTGGTCGGGTCGCATTCGTCCCCGAGGTTGCTGCTCGACCCGCACACGTCGTAGGATCCCGTCGACGTCGTGACGCTCTTGCACTGGTTGAGGTCGGGTGGGTTGACGGCACAGCTATCCGGATCGGGTGTACACGCGATGTAGCAGCTATGGTGCAGGCAGATGCTGCCCGCGCTGCAGACGTCCTGGACGCCCTCCTGGCCGCACAAGAACGAAGGCTTCTGGTCCGGCACGCACCCGTTGGCGACACAGACGAAGTCTTCTGGGCAAGCATCGCTCGGACCGCAGCGGTCCACGCAGGCGCCAGCGACGCAGACCAGGCCCGGGTCGCCGCAGTCTTGGGTCACGGTGCAGCCGGACGCGGGGAGCGAGCAGATGCCGAGGGACGTGTCGCATGTATACCCATCGGGACAGTCCGAAGGGGAGCTGCAAGCGGCCACGCACTTGCCATCCACACAGCTTTGGGAGACGGGGTCCGGACACTGGGTCTTGTCGGTGCACTGGTCCGCGGGGGCGGTGCACAACCCGTTGACGCACAGAAACCCAGTCCCAAGCGGGGAGCAGTCGTCGTCGAGGATGCAACTGGCGGAGTTGGCGGGCACGCAGGCGAGGTCCTCGCAGACCCATCCGCTCACGCAGCCGTGGTCCTCGCAGGTACCGTCCACGCACGTTCCTTCGCTGGAGCAAACCTGGCCGTCGTCGCAGTCGCCCGGGTTGCCGCAGAAGATAGGGGTGGAAGCGTCGGGGGGTGAGCCGGCGCTTCCCGCGATGCCCGCGCCGCCCGCGGTGCCTGCCGCCCCCGCCGAGCCTGCTTGCCCCGCGCTGCCCCCGGACCCGCCCGTGCCGCCCGTGCCGCCCGTGCCGCCACCCGAACCGCCGGTGCCGACAGGAAGGCAGACGTACTGGTAGCCTTCGAGGACGCACTCGTAGCCGCTGACGCAACCGGAGAAGAAGCAATCCCCGCTGTGGCAGGCGCCGTCCTCGCCGCAAGTCTCGTTCGGCCCGCAATCGTCGGGCTCGTCGCAGGAGTTGGAGGACCCGCCCGTGCCGGCAGACCCGCCGGACCCGCCGAACCCGCCTGTGCCCGGTGGCTCCACGCAGTGGTTGTATTCGTTGCAGTAGGTGCCGGACGAACAATCGAAGTTGTCGTAGCACTCGATCTCGTTCGGGTAGATCGGGCACCCGGACAGCACCATGGCCGATAGTCCCAATAGCAAGCCGGTCGCGTGTCGTTTCATCGCTTGTTGCTTCCCCGGACGAAGGTTCTTGCCGAAAGCGTAGCAAGCGGTGTGCCCCACACAAGGCCGGGGATTTGCCGTCCCTCCCCTTGAAATGTGAACCCAGGTTCACGCGTCAGGTGTGAAGCGCCCCCGCGAAACGCCTTTTCTAGATTCCGCCCGCACCATCACGTCATTCCCAGCGCGGAATCCTGGAAGCCATCACACACATCGTGCTACCTTGCCTGGCTCAGTTGCCTTCGTGCGGCCAACCGCATTTTCGTCCATCGTCGATCCCGTGCTCAGCTGGCGAGGTGCCAGCCGCCCGGTATCTGGCAAACGGTGGTCGGCGAGCGGTGATCTGCACCGAGAAACGGCCTCCGGCGAACATGGAAGTCCTCTGCGAACGGTGTCAAACCGAGTACGATTTTGACGATGCGCTCGTTTCCGAACGCGGAACGACCGTCAAGTGCACCAACTGCGGGCACCAGTTCCGCATCTTCCGGCCCAAGTCCCTGTCCGCCGCGCCTGAGCGGTGGGAGGTGCGAACGGACGATGGCCGGGACCTGGTGTTCACGTCCCTGCGAGACTTGCAGCGTGCCATCACGCGAGGGCAGGTCGGCCGTGCGGACGTACTGACCCGCGGTGGGTTGCCTTCGCGAGCCCTCGCCGCGATCGCGGAGCTCGAACCTTTCTTCCCCGACGAAGCCCGCGCAGCACTCTTGAACTCCGACCGACCGATGCCACGGAGCCCCCTCGAGTCCCGCCCGCCCGTGCCGTCCATCCATCGCGAGCAGGACGACGATGGGGACTTCGAGGAGGCCACGATCCCGAAAATCTCGGCCGGAACCGATCGGAGCTTGCCCACGCACGAGGTGCTCGGCGAAGAGCCTGGCTTCGAGCCCGCCACCCAACGGCGTCCCGGTCCCAGCGACGCGCCCGCCCCTATCGAGCCGCCCCCTCTCCCCGTAGAACCCGCGGCAGCGGTCAAGGCGCCCGACAAGGTGGAGATCCGCGAGGCGCGAGCCCACGTGATGACACCCACGCCCAGCGACGTTCGGGCGAGCTACGCGTCGATGGACGAGTCGCTCTCGGACCCGCGATTCATGTCCGCGCCGCCCGCTCGTCGTTCCGCCGCGGCGCGGTGGGTCCTGGCGGTCGTCGTCCTTGGAGCGCTGGGGGTGGTGGCCGCCACCGTGGGCCGCGGGTATCTCGTCGGTGCCGCGAGCCCAACCGTCTCCGCATCGGCGCCGGACCCCCGCATCGCAGACTTGCTCGAATCGGGCAACAAGCAGTTGAGCGACGGGGATCTCGAAGCGGCCAAGGCGAGCTTTGACAAGGCCAGCGTGCTCACCGAAAACGACCCGCACGTCCTTCGTGCGCTGTCCCGTCTCACGAACATCCGTTCGGATCAGACCTGGCTCAAGCTTCGCCTGCTCGATCCCTCTCAATCGGAGGTGATTCGCATCACGCAGACCGAGCTGGAGACGCGGGCCAAGCAGGCGCTGGCGGCCTCGGAGCGCGCCTACGACGTGGCGAAGGAGGACCCTGCCTCTGCGGCGCTGCGCGTGGATGCGCTGCGCCTCGCGGGGGACCTCGCACAAGCCAGGAGTTGGGTCCCGAAGATCGCCGAGCACACGTCGGAAGGGGACCATGCCTACGTGCTCGCTGCCCTGGAGATGTGTGAGAGCGCGCCGAACTGGGCGACCGTGGTCGACCGGCTGCGGGTGGCGTCGGCGGGCGAGCAGAACCTCGGCAGGGCGCGGGCCGCGCTGGTCTATGCCTTGTTGCGGTCGGGTCAGGTGGACGCGGCGCGAACGGAGCTCGAGACGCTCGAGAAGTCGGCCGGACCGCACGCGCTGCTCCTGGACCTGAAAGCCTTCTTCGCGCGGGCAGGCAAGGACGGTGGCGCCCCCGCGTCGAGCAAGCCAGACGCGGTCCTCGACCCGACCCAACTCCCCCCCGCCGCGGGCGCCAAGACGGGCGAACCGGACCGCGCGGGGGACGAAGGCGTCGCCGCTGGCAGCTACCAGGACTTGCTCAAGCGCGCGCACGCGGCGAGACAGCGCGGGGACCTGGACAGCGCCGAGCAACTGTACCGCGCCGCCCTGGCCCAGAACCCAGGCGACACCGAGGCCCTCTCCGGGCTCGGCGACATCGCCAAGGCCCGCGGGGACAAGTCGGCCTCCGTCGGCTACTACGAGGAAGTCAACAAGCAGAATCCGGGCTACGTGCCAGCCCTCGTCGGCCTGGCCGACGCCAAGTGGGACGCCGGGGACAAGTCCGGAGCCGTCGCGCTCTACCAACAGGTCGTCTCCGCGACCAGCGGCCAGGGCCCCTACGCGGCGCGCGCAAGGCAGCGCATCTCGGAAGCATCCAAGCCCGCGGAACCCGCGCCCACACCCACCGAACCCGCGCCTCCTCCCCCCGAGCCCACCCCCAGCACCGAATCCCCATGAGCTCCCAGTCTCGACGGTTCGCATGGGTTGGCCTGGCGCTACCCTTGCTGGCATGCGTCCTCGGCGTGGCCTGCGACGGGCGCCCCCGGGTCGATCCGCCTTCTCCCGCCGCTTCCTCGTCGGCCCCAAGCCCCTACACCGACGACGACCCCACGCCGTCGCAACCGCACGTGGCCGAGCTCAACCTGTCCTCCGGCTTGCCCGAGGTCGACCGCGCGGGATTGTTCGGAACCCCCAGGCAACGGTCCTTCGCCGACCTCGTCGGCCTGCTCACTCGGATCGAGCGAGGCGACGAAACCAAGATCAAAGGCCTTCTCGTGGTGCTCGGCGGCATGCAACCGGGCTTCGCCCGCGCGCAGGAGATCGCTCGCCTGCTCGGCCGCATCCGCAAAGGCGGCATGCCGGTCGTCTGCCATGCCCACGACTTCGGAAACAGCTCCTACTGGATCGCCGCGAGCGCATGCGATCACGTCTGGGTGAGCCCGGCAGGCACCCTCGAGACGGTGGGCATCGCCGGACAAGTCCTCTACGCGCGACGCCTGCTCGCGGAGTTGCGGGTCGACGTCGACATGCTGCAGGTCGGCAAGTTCAAAGGCGCGGCGGAACCTTTCACGCGCGATGGCCCGAGCGACGAGGCGAGGACGTCGTTGATGCAGACGCTGACCTCGGTGCGTGGCCAGTGGTTGGAGGAGATTGGCCGGGCACGGAACGGGGCGCGGGAGCGGGTGGAGCACGGTCCCTACACGCCCAAGGAAGCGAAGGAGTTCGGCCTGGTGGATGCGGTGGGGTTCCTGAGCGAAGCGCGGGAGGAAGCACAGAAGCGCGCGGACGTGACGCAGACCGTCCCGCGGTTCGGGCCGGGGGCGAAAGGCTCCGACACCTCTGGCCTGGTGGAAGTGGTGCGGGCACTGAGCGGCGCAGGCGTGTCGTCGGGCCAGCCGCATGTGGCCGTGGTCCGAGCGATCGGCGCCATTGCCATGACCCCCTCCGGCTCGTTGCTCTCCGACGGGGAAGGCATCACGGAGCGAGAGTTGTCCCGCACGCTGGTGCGCGTGGGCAAGGACGAAGCGGCCCGTGCGGTGGTGCTGCGCATCGACTCCCCCGGCGGCTCCGCCCTGGCGAGCGATCTGCTCTGGCATCAGATCATGCAGCTGCGACAGGTCAAGCCGGTGATCGTCTCGATCGGGGACATGGCGGCGAGTGGCGGATACTACATGGCCTGTGCGGGGACGCGCATTTTCGCGGAGCGTTCGAGCATCGTGGGGTCGATCGGCGTGGTGGGGGGAAAGTTCGCGGTCGGACGCGGGCTCGACCACATTGGGGTTTCGGCGGAAGTTTTCCCGGCAAGCGATGACCCTGGGGCGGAGGCGCGGGCCGCGTACCTCTCACCGTTCGTCCGGTGGGACGACGCCACGCGAGCGCGGGTGCTGGTGACGATGCAGAGCGTGTACGACCTGTTCGTGGCGAGGGTTTCCGAGGCGCGCTCGCTGCCGCCGGAGAAGGTGGCGGGGTTCGCGGAGGGCAAGATCTTCGCGGCCCGGGAGGGGCTCGACCTGGGCATGGTGGACGAACTCGGAGGCTTGCAGGACGCCATGGCCTACGCGCTTCGGGCCGGCGGGTTGGAGCCCGGCGATTCCGTTCGTCTCATCGACGAGGGAAGTGGCCTGGAGAAGATGCTGCAGCTCGAAGAGGACGAAGACGTGGGTGCGGCGGCGGGTCCGGCGGCGCGGCGATGGGTGCTGCGCCCCCTGTTTGCGTCGGCGGCGCCTGAGGATTTGCTGCCCTATGCCGAGGCCTGGGCCCCCTGGCTCCAGGGCGAACGCACGCTAGTGGCCGTTCCCTTCGCGATTTTGATACGCTAGCTCGTCGCTGACCGAACCAGGCGGCGGCGCAGGACGACATGCGGGGATCGAACGTTTCCGACGCATTGGATGAAGTCGCGGCTCGCGAGGTAAAAGCGGACCGTTCAGGCGCCATCACGCTCACGCCCGATTGGCTGGAGCGGCTGATGGGCAGGACGGATCCGTTCGAGCAAGCGGTGGCGTTGCCTCGGACGGCCGGGGCGGCGGCGGGGATGGCGCGCTGGAGGGCGCAGGTGATCCAAGCGCGGTTGCGCGGAGATCGGAGTGCCGAACGGGATGCTTGCTGGTGGCTGGCAACGCGGCTCGCGGAAGCGGATCGCGACTTGGGCGAGGCCCTCGACTACGCCCGACAGGCACTCGAGCTCGGAGGCGAAGACGCGTGGAGGGTGCAGGTCAGCACGTGGCTCGAGCGGGTGGGCTCCCACCGGGAAGCGGCGGCGGTTCTGGCTCCGTGCGTCAACCGCGCAGCCGCGGCGCGTGAGGCGGCGACGCTGTTGATGCGGATGGCGCGACTGCAAGTCCGCGCGGACGAGCCGCAGCTCGCCATGGAGAACCTGCTCGAAGCGGCCACCGTGTGGCCGTCAGGTGCGGAGGCGCTCGAGCTTGCGGGCGAGCTCGCCGCAGCAAACGGCACGTCCGACGCCACCACCATGCTGCTCGAGGCCGCCGATCGTCACGAGCAAAACGGCAATCGTGGCCGGGCCTTCGAAGCGCGCCGGCGAGCCTTCGAGGTGGCGCCGGCGAGCGTCCAGGCGTGCGAGGCCCTCGCCGACACCCTGGAACAATCCGAGCGTTTCGACGCGGCAGATGGCGTTCGGCTGGTCCATGCGCGCGCCAGCGAGCCGTCCGTCGCGCGGGCGACCCACGCCTCACGCCTCTCCCGTGCCGTCGAGGCCGGGGACTCCGCGCGCGCCCTCGCGGCGATCGTACAAGGGCAGCTCGAGATCGCGATCACCGAGTCCTTCGCCCGAGACGTGGACGAGGCGCTCTCCGGCGCAGGCTTACACGACGCCGTCGCGGCGCGGTGGGAATGGGGCACGTCGGGGAGCCAGGGTCCGCAACGGGCCCGCATGTTCCTCGACCTCGCGGGTCTGTACCTCGGCCGGCTGGCAAGCCCGGATCGCGCCGTCGATGCCTGGATCGAGGCGGTGGCGGCGGACCCCGGGTGCGGGGAAGCCCGGGCTGCCCTTCGCACGCATGCCCGGTCGATGCACGACCAGACGGCGCTCGCAGAGGCGCTGATCCGTGCCGTGCGCGCCAACCCGCAAGGCCCCACTGCCGTCGATTGCCTGCGTGAGATTGCGGACCTGGCCGAGGAGCGCCTCTCCGAGCCTTCCCTCGCGCACTGGGCTCTCTCCGAGCTGATCAAGCGCACCCCGGACGACCCCAAGCTCAATGGCGCCCGGTCGCTTCTCACCCCGCGCGTCAAGCTGCAAGACGGCGCCCTCACCTCGGCCCGCAAGGCCGTTGCGGAAGGCGACACGGAAGCCAGGATCGATGGGTGGCGCCGCATGGCGTCGATCCTCCGAGGGCGGCCAGATGACGTCGACTTGTACCTGGATGTGTTGACCCACCTCGTGCGAGCCGGCCGGGGGGAGCGTCGCTGGTGGCTCGACTTCGAGCGCGCCGCCGTGCGCTGTGGGCGTGGCGACCTGCTCGAGCAGGTGGCGCGCGAGCAGTTGGCGGAGCCGATCCCGCGGTCGGACGTCCTGCACTTCCGGTTGACCCTGATCACCCACGCATGGCGGCGGGGGGACCCTGCGACCGCGCTGCGAGACGCTCTCGCCCTTGCCAAGGAGTTGCCCGACGCGCGCACCGCTCATGCCCACGTATGGATCGCGGCGACGGCGACGGGGCAAGCGGATCAGCGCGCCGTATCCCTGGAGCTGCTCGCCCCGAACTTGTCGGCCTCGGTGCGGGCCGCGCTGCTCTCGCTCGCGGGAGCCCAGTGGGACGCCCTCGGCAACGACGACGAGACGGAGCGCTTGGCGGACGAGGCGCGCCAGACGGATGGCACCGCGCCCCAGGTCCTGCTTTTTCTCGCGTCGCGTGCCGCTCGCGCGCAGGACCCGACCGTGGCCCGGTCCCTCGAAAAGCTTGCGTCGGTCTACTTGCCCACCGCCCAGCACCACGCGGACCTGACGTTCGCCCTTTCCCAAGCGGGTGACCACGATCTCGCCCACGCATGGGTGCGTCGCTGGGTCGAGCTGCGCCCGTGGGATCCCACGGTGGTGGCTCGTCTGCTCGAGTCCTCGACCGCATCGACCGTGGAGATGCAGGCGACCGCCATCCTGCGCGCGACCGCATGCGCCTTGCCCTATCGCGTGCTGGAGCCCTTGCTTTGCGCGGGTCTCGAGCAGCTCGCGAACCGCGACGCGCCCCGTGCGGCGCTGGTGGCCCACGAGCTCGCCGACCTGTTCGGCCCTCGGTCGCAGCCCATGCGCGACGCGCTGCTCTCGGTAGCGGCCAAGGCCAACGACCTGCGGTTGGAGTCTCGGGTGCTCGAGCGCTGGTTGGCGCATCAGGATGCTGCCAAGGAGCCGGCGTTGCGTCTCGCCGACGTCTACCGATCGCTCGACGAGCCCGAGGCGGAGGCTCTCGCTTTGGTCCGTGCCGCGCGATCGGCCATCGCGCCTTCCGAGGTGATCGCGCGTCTCGACGCGCTTCGTCAGAACACCTCCGGGGACGTGGCCGTGTGGGTGCTCGAAGCGGAAGCTCGGTCGCTGGGTTCGCTTGGCAAGTCCAAGGAGGCGGCGCAGGCATGGCTTCTGTCCGGCTCCGCGCTCTGGGAGCGCGCCGACGACCCGATCGGGTCGATCGAGGCATGGGTGGAGGCGTTCGGGTCCGAGCCCGTGGCGTTCGCGCGCCTGTCCGAGTCCCTCGCACGCGTGGCAACAGCCGAGAAGACGTCGGATGCCTTCCAGGACTTCGCGCTCGCCTGTGACGACCCGGCGCGGCGAGCATCCGCCCTCGTGGTGGCGTCCGCGCGGGCCTTCGCGCTGGAACGAACGCGAGAGGCGACCAACCTCGGTCTGCAGGCCTTGCGCGAGGACCCACGGCGCACGGACGCGCTGGTGGTGGTCGAGCGAGCGAGCGAGCGGACATCGGATCCCGAGTCGCTGGACGAAGCGCACGAGCTCGCTGCTGCAGGGGCGAAGGGACGGTTTGGTCGTCGCGCTTCTCACCTGCGCGCCGCACGAACGCTCGAGCTTCGCGGCTATCCGGAGATGGCGATCACGCACGCGGTCGCGGCGTTCGAGGCGGACCCCATCGAGGGCTCGGCCCTGCTGATGATGCTGCGGCTCGCGAGGCGGGTGGACGCCGCGGAGGTGGTCGACGCGCTCTGCCGTGTGGCGGATGCTTCGTCCCGGACCGACCAGCGTGCGAGCTGGTGGATGCATGCGGCAAGAGTGGCTTCGGGTCGGCCGGAACAGGCCCGCCGCGCGCTGGATTTGGGCCTGCGCGCCCTGCTCGACGCGCCCAGCGTGGAGACGATCGAGCTGATCGGTCAGGTCTTGGAGCCGCTGGTCAGGGCCGAACCCGAGGAGACCACCATCGTCGAGCTGAGACTCGAGCGCGCGCGCAAGGCGCTCGCTCCCAAGCTCGAGGGCCCCGTCGGCGGGCGCATCGCCATCGCCGCCACCGCCGTCTCCGCCCGCGTTCTGCAATCTCCCACGCTCGCCATGGGCTGGGCTCGCATCGCCCTCGCCTGCTCCGGGGACATCGACGAGTACGACCGACTGGTCGCGCTGGCCCCGTTGCTCGCTAGGGAAGTCACCGCGGCCGCCGGGTTCATCGACGACGTCGCGCGTCGTTCCGAGGACCGTAGCGGGACCACGGGACCGTCGCTGTTCGCGTTCGCGCGAGCCCTGGCGGGGGCGCTTGGGGACGAGGGGCGGCAGCGCAACGTAGAGCAGGCTGAGGCGCGTGTCACCGAGACGCAGGCACGCCAGGTCGATCCCTTTGCCGACCTCGCGGACGACCTGTCTGCGGAGTCCGATCGGCCCGGTCCGGGAGATGCCACGGACGAGGCGCCGCGGGAGGCGCTTGCCCCGCCCGCTGCGCCCGAGCCTTCAGCCAGCGACATGCCCCCTGCAACGGCGCGGGGGCTGGGGCTCGCGGCGGACGTGACGGATGCCCTGACGCGGGCCGAGGAGCTGGCGCAACGCGGGGAGGTGGCTGCCGCGATCGCGTTGCTGGAAGGCTTCGCGCCCACACAGACGGACCCCCATGTCGACCAACTGCTGCGACGGCTGTGCGAGTCGTCGGGAAGCGGTCAGCTAGCGGCGGTGCTGGTGCGCATGGCGGACAGGACCGCCGACCCGGCCGCAAAGGTGCCGTTGCTGGCCGAGGCGGCCACGCTGCGCGAGCAGCGCGGCGAGAAGCAGGAGGCGCGTGCCACGTGGCAGCTCATCACGGAGGTGGCGCCGGGCCATCGGGAGGCGTGGTTGCGGCTCGAGCGTGACGCAACGGAGCGGGGCGAGTGGGAGATGCTCGCGCAAATCCTGCAGCGTCGGTCGGTGGTGGCGGCTTCGGTGACGGAGGTACGGGAGCTTCGGCTGCGACGTGCGCGGTTGCTGGACCAAGAGCTGGAATTGCCTGAGCAGGCGCGGTTGGAGCTCGACGCCGTGATCGCGGACCATGGGGCGGACGCGGCCGTGTTGTCGTACCGTGCGGAGCTGGCGGAGCGTGCGGGAGGGAAGCTGGCGGCGGCGCCGTTCTGGGTGCGTGCGGCGACGATCGTGCCCAGCCGCATGGACGCGGTGGAGCTGCTGTGCAAGGCGGCGCGAGCGTTCTTGGATGCGGGGCAGTACGCGCAGGCGCAAGAGGCGCTCTCGCTCACGGGGGACGTGAGAAACGATGAGGTCCTGACGTTGCTGCTGGAGGTGGAGCTCGCCTCGAAGGGGAGCCCCACCCGTCGCGGCGACCTTCTCGACGAGCTCGCCGCGGGGTCTCACGCGCAAGCTTCGTATCGGGCTGCTTGGTTGATGGAGGCCGCGGAGATCGCGATGGCCGACGGCAACGCCGCCAAGGCGCTCGGCCGTGCGGGGCGCGCCGCCGTGCTCGTGCCCTCGGACGTGGACATCCAGCTTCGCGCGGTGTTCATGACCTACCGTCTCGAGGGGCTCGCGGTCCGGGATCACGTGGTCGACATGTTGGACCAGCTACGGAAGGTCGCCCCGGCGCTGGGTCCCGACGACGTCGACTTGCACGCGTTTCTCAGCGCGGAGTGCCTCGAGGTGCTCGAAGGACCGGACCGGGCGCTGGCCTACCTGTATGACCGGAAGCGCGTGGCGGGTGTCGGTCCGCTCATCGCCTTGGGCCTCGCAGACCGCCTCGCGATCACGGGGGATCCTCAATCGTCCTTGCCGCTGTTCGACATCACCCTGCGAGCGCACGATCTGCGGGGCGTTCGCACGCGGGCCCAGGTGGCCTTCTCCGCAGCCCGTGCGGCCTTGCGCGCCGGAGGTAGCCTGCTCGCCAGCCCCTACGTCGCCATCGTGGAAAAGGAGCCAGGGGCGGGGTTGATGCTCGAGCGCTTGCGGGCCGACATGACCGAAATCGTGCCCGCCACGGACGAGGTGCGTCGTCAGCTCGATCAGCTCGCCCGTACCAGCCGCGGGCTGGAGCGGGCCAGGGCGCTGCAACAGCTGGCGAGGCTCTCCGCCGCGCGCGGCACACGCGGGTCGAACGCGGAAGCGGAGGGCTACTACGTCGAGGCCATCGCGGCGGCCGGCTCGGACCCCACCCTGCAGAGCAGCCTCGAGGCCGAGCGTGCCGCCTTCCGCAGCCGTCTCACGCCCAGCAAGCTGCCCCCGCCGGTCGCAGCGCGCGTCCCCACGGTCCCGCCCCCACCCAAGGCGCCGACCTTCGACGCGCCCCCGGCAGTCGCGACCGCGCCTCCCCCACTGCCCCTGTCCCCGTTCCCTTCGGCCCCGCCGCCTCGCGCGGACAGGCTCCCGCCGAAACGACCGGCCCCCGCGGAGCCCTCGCTCACCTCCACGATCTCGTCGCAACCGCCGCCCCCCCGACCTGCGGAGTCCGACGCCCGTCCGGCCCGCACCCGCACGGACCCCGACCGTGAAAACAAGCTCCTGCAGGCCTTGGCCCAGGGAAACATGGACGCGGGCGACGAGCTTGCTTCCTGGCTCTCCGACGACCCCGAGCGCACCACCGAAGTCGTCGCCATCCGGCGTCGGCAGATCGTGCTGCAACCGCATAGTTTGCGCCACCTGGAGTTGCTCCGGGACGCGGCCCAGGCCGACAAGAACCAGGCCTACGCCTCGGCCGTGCATCACGTGGTCTGCGTGCTGACGGGTCAACCGCCACCAGCGCCGCAAGCGCTGCGCGGGTCGAGCGACGATCCCGAACGGCTGCTCACCATGGTGGGCCGCGGCGTGTACGGCCCTGCCGCCGACGTGCTGGGAGAAGTGTGGAGAAGCGCTTCGCACCTGTTCGTGCGGGAGCCGGCCGCGTATGGCCTCACGGGCCTCGAGAGGGTGTCGCTCACGTCCCCATCTCCGGTGGGCAAGGCATACACGAAGGCCGTCGCCTTGCTCGGGCTGAGCAAGACCCCCGTCTTCCAACGACGCACCCCTGGGGTGATGAGCCTGGGCATCGCGGCGCTTTCGCCCATGGCCATCGTCGTCAGTGGCGACGTGGAGGACGGACCGGAGCTGGAGTACCGGATGGCCTGCATGCTCGTGGGGACGACCCCGCCCAATGCGATGCTGTTCGGCCTTCCTGCCACGGCCGTGCGCCAGCTCATGCGGGCGTTGCTTGCTGCCTTCGGACCGCCGGACACCTCCCGCGAGCGCGTGAGCGAGTCTGCCGTCCTGGCGGCGGAGCTATGGCGCGCCTTACCCGGGGCCGTGCAGCGACGCTTCGGCCAGCTCTACCGCGAATCCGAGCCCTTCACCTACGAGGATGCGTGGGCCCGCGCCCTGCAAGCCACCCGTCGCGCAGGCCTGTTGGCGGTGGGAGACCTGTCCGTGGCGCTCAAGGACGTGCTCCACGACCCTGGCATACGTCAAGCCATCGACACGGGCGCGCAGGATGCATACCGTAACCTCTGCCGTGTGTCCGTCTCCGCAGCCGATCTCGTCCGTTTCGCAGCCAGCAGCGAATACGCTGAGGTTCGATGGCAAGAGCCGCGTCGCACGAGCTCCGGCTCCTTCCGGAGCGTGTCCGCGTGATCGAGGCACTGGCATGACACCACTGTCAGGGAATCAACCTGCCTCCTGGCACTTTCTCGACCTGCCGGGCGTGGCACGGTTTTCGCTCCTCATCACCTGCGTGACCTTCCTCGGCAACCCCAGCTGCCTCATCGCCTCCACCACCGAGTTCGCCGAGCCCGTCCCTTCCCCTCCCTTCGTCGACGCCAACACGGCGCTCGCCACACCCCAAGGAAGCGCGGGCGTCCCCATCACTCGCTTGCTCCGTGTCGACGCCGAAACCCGGGAGGTGACCCTGTCCACGGACGTCCGCTCCGACGACGCCGGACGGCCCCTGCGCAGCCGCGCTTTCATCAACTACAAGCTGGGGGACCGCCCCTACGACGAGATCTTCGGCGGCGAGGTGATTCCCGCGTCCACCTTCGACGACGTCCGTCGCATCGGGGCGAGCTTCGACCCGGGTCGCCTGGACGATGGCTGCTATCAGGTGTCGCTGGTGGTCACCCACGAGTTCGACGAGAAGGACCTCATCCCGGTCAGCCAGGACGACACGGCGATCCTGGTATGGTGGATGGTGAAGGGCGATCCCGGTGCGATCAGCCTCGACCAATGCCCGGGAGTCCCGCCTTCCTCCACGCAGGACGGCGGCGTCGAGGGGGGTACGTGACATGCGCGTCACGGTAGGTACCTCACTCGCCCGCGCGGCGCTCTTTCTGCTGTTCGCGTCTTGCTCGGTCGAAGAGCTTGCTGACAGCGCCCCCGTGCCCCGCGTGCTCAATACCTGCGAGGTCGACGCCGACTGCGGAACCGGTCTGCAACGGGGGATGTGTGGGTCCGGCATGTGCGTGGCGTCGTCCGGGCAGGTCGACACCGCGTTTCTCGAGATCGTGCCGCCCGCGTCGGCCTACTACGGTGCCGGGGATTCCTTCCTGGTAGCGCTCGACGGGATCTCTCGAGGCAGCTGGACGAAGGACTTGTCCCTCGCGCGCTACGCGAACCTCGAGGGCATGATCACCACCACGGTGAACGTGCTGGGAGAGCCCCCCTCCGATTCTTGCGAGCAGGCCTTCGACGCCTCGTCGCAGTCGATGCGCGTGCACGTGGAGCTCTCCCGCAGCGACGCGTCGCGCGGGTTGCCTGGGCTGACGGTGGCGGCCAATGCCGAGCGGGCGGCGGGCAGCACCAGCTGGGTGTTCGCGGCCAGTGTTCCCGCAGGGACTTACGATGTTTACGCGACCGCGCTGGCGGGTTGCGACGCGGACTTCCCGCCCCTGTTCGCGACGAGTCAGGTTCTCGAGCCCGGCGACGTGAAGCTGGAGCTGCACGTGGGCGCGCTGTCGACGCTGTCGGGGATCGTCTCGCCGCCGATGAAGACGACGGACGAGCACGTGTCGTTGGCGGGGTGGACGGTCTCGCTGGTCGAGCCTGAGCAGGGCAAAGTCATCTCGACGACGCGCAAGCTCAACGACTCGAACCCGACGAACTTCGAGCTTCGGTACCAGCCGCTGGCGGACACGGTCCCGTTGCTTCAACTCGTGCCCCCCAAAGACTTGGTGGCGCCAGTCGTCACGTGGGACCTGTCCGTGCTGGACCTCGATGGCGACGGGCAGGTGCAACCGAGTTTGTCCACGCTGGACCTGGCCACGGTCCAGGTGAGCGCGAGTGTCGTGGGCGACGATCTCGAGCCCGTGGCAGGTGCTGCGGTGCGCCTGCGGAGCACCGGTCTTCTCGGCGCCGCCCAGGGGTTGAACGCACGGTACGAGGCGTCCGCGACGGCCGACGCGGACGGGCTGGTCACGGTGTCGCTGTTGCCCGGCACGTACCAGGTGGTGGTCACGCCCCCGGACCGCATGGGTCTATCCATCACGCAGGCGGCGTGGACCATCGGGCGATCGCCTCCGGTGCAGGCGGGTCGGACGGTCGAGGTGTCGCCGATGCCATCGGTCGAGGGAGCGGTGCTGGACCCGATTGCGAGCCGGCCCATCGAAGGCATCGCCGTGAGCGCCCTTCCTTCCGCGCTCAACACCGAGCCCTACTACGAGCGCATCCTCGATCCCGCCCCGCTGGTCCCGCGCGTCGCCTCGACCATCACAGGACAGAACGGCGGCTTCATCCTGGGTGTCGACCCGGGAACCGTGGACATCGCAGCCCAGCCGTCGGAACTGTCGAAGTTCCCCTGGCTGGTGCGAGCGCGCGTCGTCGTGCCGGGCGAACCGCTGGGCCCGATGCACATCAGCTTCCCCGTGCCCCTGGCCGGCACCCTACGGGACCCCAGCGGCAACCCGGTGCAGCAAGCGCGTCTCCGCGTCTTCGCCGTGCTCGACGCGAAGGCAGACAACCCTTCCCGGGGCGATCCCGGGCTCGCAGGCGTGCTGCAGGTGGCCGAGGGCCGAACCGACAAGTACGGCGCGTTCACCCTCCTTCTGCCTTCCGATCTGCAGGGCGAGTGAGCGTCGCGTGACGGGCCCAACCGTTCGAAGTGCGGCCGAACGCTCGTGGGCATGGAAAAGTATGTGCTGGCAGGACTAGACTCGGGCCCGTGGAGGATCGTCCTATCCCAACTCAGTCCGTCGACGCGCCAGCGGACGACGCGTCCCGGACGACGCGACTCGAGGGTGCGTTGCACGACGTGGCGAACGCGCTGACGGTGGTCCTCGGGTGGTTGGAGGCCGCGGAGGAGCAGTCACCGCGAGGCACCCCGGTGTCGCGCGCGATCCGGTTGGCGCGGGAGCGGGGCTTGCACGGGCGCACGATCGCGTTGCGGGCCATGGGGCATGAGCAGGAGGCTCCCGAGCGCGCGTTGGCGTGCGACAGCTTCGTGCGCGATGCCATCACGGGCATGGAGCCCCAGGCCCGGCGCAAAGGCGTCGCGCTGCACAGCGAGTTCGCGCAGGATGCCCGCCTCGTGGGTGTCCCGACGCCCTCGTGTGCGCTGCAGGTGCTGACGAACTTGTTGATGAACGCGGTGGCGTTCACGCCGCGGGGCGCGCGCGTGACGCTGCAGGTCTCTCGTCTCGATGCCCGAACGTTGCGGTTCGTGGTGACGGACGAGGGACCCGGATTGGACCCGGATCGAGCGGACCAGGTGTTCGAGGGAATCGGGTCCACGCGGGAGGGTGGGACGGGCATCGGGCTTCGCTACGCGCACCAGCTTGCGCAGCAGCATGGCGGGCGGTTGTCCTTGCTGCACCCGGGGCCGGGAGCCGTGTTCGAGCTGTGTTGGCCGAGCGCGCAAGCGGTAGCGCCTCGCCTACGAACGCCATCGACGATGGGGCTCGAGGGGATGCGCTTGCTGGTGCTCGAGGACGACGCCGCGGTCTCGATGTTGCTGGAGACTGCCCTGGGAGCGCGCGGGGCGAGGGTGGATGCGGTCTTCGATCGGGAGAGCATGCAGGCGCTGCTCGTGGGAAACGTGTACGACGCCGCGCTCGTGGACCTGTCCCCTCTCGAGCCGGACGTGGCGAGCGCGCTCGGGCACATGCACGACGGTCGCTCGCGGCCCAAGCTCGTGCTGATCACGGGTTCCGCCACGTGCCCAGACCAAGCCGTGCTGGACCACGCGTCGGCTTGGGTGCGCAAGCCCTTCGAGATCGGGGACATCGTGGCTGCCCTGCTCGAGGTTTCGCGTTGACCGTGGCGGCGCGCTCGGGCGAGAAAAGGCAAAGCAGGTCGGTTCGCGCTTGACTTCGTATGCGATCCGCCTATTTTGCCCGTCCGTTGACAGCTTACTTCGGACTCGTACACTTGACTTGCTATGCGAAGGTGGCGGAATTGGCAGACGCACTAGCTTGAGGTGCTAGCGGGGTAACTCCCGTGGGGGTTCAAGTCCCCCTCTTCGCACCATGAGAACGCCAGTCGGAAACCCCGGCTGGCGTTCCTGGTTTCGGGTTACCGCTGTCCGACCCGTTTGAGGTACGCGGCGATCTTGTCCGCCCGCTTGCGGACCGCCGGATTGTCGGGCTCCACGGTCTCGAGCAGGCCGATCTGCAGGTACGCTTCCCGGTAGCGCTGCTCCTGAATCAAACGCTCCACGCGTTCGGCCACGATCTTGCCGTCGGGGGTCTTCATCGCCGACACGAAGGCGTCCTCGGGTGTGGGGGGAGGACGAGACGGTGGACGGAGGGTGGATCGTCCGGCCCCGCGGAAGCGCTCGAGGCGCTGGAAGTCTTCGGCGGACAGGCGCAAGGCTCCCTCGCGCACGCGCTGGTCGTAGAGCTCGACGGCGGCGGGATTGCGCAGCACGGTGTAGGCCTCCACGCCGCGCTCGAACACCCTCTTTGCGGCTGCCTGGACCTCGGGTTCCTCGTCGAGGTGCCGGTCGGGGTGGAAAGCCCAGGCGAACGCGTGGAAGCTCTGCTGCAGCGCGCGTCGGTCCACACCGGGCGGGACCCGGAGCAGGTCGTAGTACGACGCGCGGTCCAGCTGCGCTTCGGCCACCATGACGCGAACCCTGGGGTCCATAGGGGCAATGCTAGTGCTGCGTGCCCGAAGTCGCTACCGGGTTGAGGCGCGGGGCCGACGATGGACGGGGGGACGAAGCCGAAGGTGCAGTCAACAGAGAACCAGGAACGGGCGGAATCAGGCGCAACGCGCGCAGCCTACCTCCGCACCAGCCACCACCCCTTCTGTGCCCTCTGCGTCTTCTGTGGTTCTCTGGAGTCGGGTTCGACCTGAGGAGCCAGCGATCCGTGCGCTTGCCATCGGCCCGGTGGCTTTCCTCGTCGACCCGATTGAACGCCGCGGGGTTGCGACGTAGGCTACGCCCATCGAGATTCGACAGCACGGCTTGCACCGAGCCACACGAGGGCATGATGAATCTGCAGGAAGCTTTGACGGTAGCGCTCGACTACGAGCACAAGGTCCGCGATCACTACGCGAAGGGGGCCAAGGCGATCGACAACCCGCAGGGCAAGAAGGTCTTCGAGACGCTCGCGCGCGAGGAGCAAGGCCATGTCGACTACCTGACGCACTGCCTGACGCAGTGGACGAAGCAGGGCAAGGTCGATCCCACCGAGATGACGCCGGTCGTCCAGCCCGGGCTTGCGTGGATCGAGAAGGCGAAAGCGGAGCTCACGGGCAAGCACGAGAAGCGGGAGGCATCGGCCACCGAGATCGAGTTGCTCAAGGTGGCCTTCGAGCTCGAGATGACCACGAGCGGTTTCTACCGTGACCTGGTCGGCAAGCTGCCCGAGAAGGATCAGCCGCTGTTCGCGAAGTTCCTCGAGATCGAGGAAGGGCACGTGGCGATCGTGCAAGCCGAGCTGGATGCCGTGCAGGGCATGGGCTTCTGGTTCGACGTGATGGAGTTTTCGCTCGAGGCGGGCTGAGGGACGCAGTTCATGGACGCGTGCGCTGCGGTGCACCGTTGCGGTGGATCCCGCGTCGGCACGTGACCGCGCGATTCCGGCAGGCGTCGGGATGCACGCTGGGCCCAAGTGACACTGCCCCCGCCGCGGGTGTATGACGGCGCTATGAGCAATCAGGTGCCTCCGTACGGACAACCGCCGCAACAGCCTCCCTATGGGCAACCGCCCCAACCGCCCCAGCAGGGCTACGCTCAGCAACCGGTGCCACCGGCCGCCCCTGCCGCCAAGCCGGCGAAGTGGTGGGGCGGATACGTCTCGTTCGCCATGTTGGCACTCGGGCTCCTTCTCGGCGTGGCAACGGGAATTGCCGCGTTCATGAGCGAGAGCCTCGGTGTCTCGATGTCCTACGTCGCGATCGGGCCTTTCGCCTTCGGCGTCGTCGGCACCATCGCGGCCCTCGTGACCAAGAAGAACCCGAATCAGAAGATCGCCGTCGGCGCACCCCTCGGCTGCGGTTGCCTGTCGTGGATCTTCGCCGCTGCCATGCTGTTCGTCTTCATGGTGGCGATCTTCCCGTCGCTTTGAGAAGTGCGTCGAGCGCCTCGGGAGAACAGCTTCACGGCACGGTGAAGTCCGTCCCGTAACGACGCCAAATCTCGATCGCGATCGACAGCGGCTTGATGGTCGGAACCGTGTAGGTGTGCACGTCGTGCTGGGTCATGTACGACCGCATGCGCATCACGTAAGGAGACAAGCCGCGGGGCGAGATGATGAGCGGCTTGCGCAGCTCGCTCTGCAGGTCCGCCAGACGCTCTCCGATGTACTCCGACAGATAAGGCACCTGCAGGTACAGCCCCGTCACGATGACGTCCGTGTTCGGGTCGTCGTTCAGGATCCGGATCGCCTCGAGCAAACGATCGTCGTTCGCGTCACCGAACAGGTCGAGCGGGTTGGCCGCCACGCGCAGCGAGATGCGCGCCTTCTCCTCCTCGTTCGCCACGTGCACCTTGCTGACGAGAAGCTCCGACAGGCGCCGCTTGGTGTCGTCGGCGAACTCCGTGAGCTGCATGCCGTGGGAGGTGATTTGGTCCGCGAGCAGGATGGCCGCGCCACCGCCCACGCTCACGACCCCGACCCGGTTGTTTCTCGCGGCCTTCTGCGTGGTGAGGATGGACAGGATGTTGATGAGGATCTTGGGGTCTTCCGTCAGCTCCTCGAGCAAGAAGAAGCCCGCTTGCTGGCACGCGGCCTTGAACGCTTCGAAGCTCCCCGCGAGCGACGCCGTATGGGACATGGTCGCCTTTGCCCCGCCCGCCATGCCGCCCTTGATCACGATGACGGGCTTCTTCTTGGCGACGCGCCGCCCTACCTCCATGAACTGCAACCCGTTGCGAAGCCCCTCCATGTACACCGCGATGATCTTGATGCGATCGTCGCGCCCCATGTGCTCGAGAAGCTCCGGGATCGAGATGCCGCTCGCGTTGCCCACGGAAACCCAGGTGCCGATGGGAAGGTTGTCCTCCGCCGCCATCTCGAGCAGCTCGAGGCCGATACCGCCGCTCTGGGAGATGATGCCAATCGGGCCCGAGCGCGAGGGCAGCTGGGACCGAATCAACGGCAAGAACAGGGTATTGAACCCCGTGAAGTTGTCGAACACGCCAAGGCCGTTGGGACCGATGTAGACCACGCCGTGCCGATCGGAGATCGCCTTGAGCTGGTCCTCCAGGTCGGGTCGGCCGATCTCGGCGTACCCATCGCTCACGATCAACGCCCCCTTGCCTCCGCACTCGCAGAACTCTTTGAACCCGCGGATGGTGTCATGGGGCGGCACAGCGAACACGGCCACGTCGACGGGCTCGGGCACCGAGCGAATGTCGGGGTAGCAAGGCAAGCCCATGAGCTTGTCGCGCTTCGGGTTGATCGGGTACAGCTTCTCGAGGCGGCTCGAGTTCTTGAGGATGATGCCGCCGATGGAACCGGGACGCGAGGCGCCCACCACGGCCACCGACTTCGCGTCGAAGATTGCCTTGAGGCTCGCGAGGCGCGCCTCCGAGAGGTCCTCGGCTCGCGGGTGCTTAATCGGCTCGCCGAGAATCATGCGCGCGTCGACGATCGAGAAGCCTTCCGTGTAGACGATGACCGGGTTCAGATCGAGCTCGCGGATCTCGGGACGCTCGGCCATGAGCTTGGAGACGTTGACGGCGAGCTCGACGATCGCGCGCTTGTCGAGGGGCGGCCCCCGGAACCCGTCGACCACGCGCCCGGCCATCGTTTGTGAGAGCATGCGTTCGACGTCCTCGGGGGTGAGCAGGCCAACCCCGGGCGACACGTCCTTGAACAGCTCGACGAACCGTCCTCCGTAGCCGACCATCGTCACCGGACCGAACACCGGGTCCTGCCGTGCCCCCACGAGCAACTCGAAGCCGCGCTTCGCCTGCTTCTGTACCAGAACGCCGTCGATCTGCTTGGCCCCTGCTCGCTTCGCGTTCTCGAGGATGAGGTCGTACGAACGTTCTGCGTCCTTTCGATCGGCGATGTCGAGCAAGACCACGCCGACGTCCGTCTTGTGGATGATGTCGGACGAGATCAGCTTCATGACCACGGGGTATCCGATGTCATCGGCGACGCGGAGCGCTTCCTCTCGGGAGGAGGCGGCGAGTCCGACGATGGGAATGCCGGCTGTCTCGAGGATCTTCTTGGTCGTGTTGAAATCGGCTTGTGTTTCGGCCATGCGTACTTCCTTGGGCAGCGGTTGGGCGAGCGAACCCTATCACGATGGGCGACGGTGAGAAGGGCAGGACGTCCGAACGAGCACGCGGAAATCGTGTCGAGGAAGCGTGCCGGAAGTGCGGTAGGATTCACGCGAAGGAGGTGACGAGATGGGTCGGCCTGTGGCTCGCGCGTGTGTGGTGGGATTCCTTGCCGTGGCGTGCCTTTCGTGTGGTGACGACGGCGAGAATTCGGACGACGGACCGACCGGGGGAGGGTCGGGTGCGGGGGCCACGGCAGGGTCGGGCGGCACGTCGGGGACGGGAGGCGCGACCGGCGGATCAGGCGGTGAGACCGGTGGCGCGGGAGGATCGAGCGGCGAAACGGGCGGCGCGGGCGGCGCGACCGGAGGGTCAGGCGCCTCAGCAGGTGCGACGGGAGGCTCCGGCGGATCGGGTGGCGCGACCGGCGGGTCGGGCGGTGCGACGGGAGGTGCCGGTGGGTCGGGCGGCACACCGTCGATCTGGCAGCCGGCACCACGCACGACCTGGCAGTGGCAACTCACCGGCACGCTCGACACCTCCATCGACGTTGCCATGTACGACATCGACCTGTTCGAAGCCCCCGAGGCCACGATCGATGCCCTGCATCAGGACGGGCGTATCGTGATTTGCTACTTCTCCGCGGGCTCTTGGGAAGAGTGGCGGGAGGATGCGGGCGACTTCCCCTCCTCGGCGATCGGAGACGAGCTTGACGGGTGGCCCGACGAGCGATGGCTCGACATCCGGGACGCCACTGTACGTTCCATCATGCAAGCGCGCCTCGACCTGGCGGTGCAGAAGGAGTGCGACGGGGTCGAGCCGGACAACGTCGACGGGTACGACAACGACTCGGGCTTCCCTCTCGGCTCCTCGGACCAGCTTGATTTCAACCGCTTTCTCGCGCAGGAGGCGCACGACCGCGGGCTGTCGATCGGGCTGAAGAACGATCTTGCGCAGGTGTCGGCTCTCGTCGACGACTTCGACTGGGCGTTGAACGAAGAGTGCATGGCGTGGGACGAGTGTGGAGACCTGGCGCCCTTCATCAGCGCGGGCAAGGCCGTGTTTCACGTGGAGTACGGTGACGCGAGCCTCGCGAGCACGGTGTGTCCCGCCACGGGCCCCCTTCAGTTCTCGACTTTGATCAAGCACCTCGACCTGGATGCCTGGCGGGTCGCGTGCCCGTAGGGGACACGGTCCCCCCGATCGGCGCGGCGAGCGCGCCCGCTCTCGCTCTGGTAAGATGAACCGCGGGGATCGACGGGAGGTGCCGCCATGACGAGCTCTTGCAGTGGCCATTCGATCGCGCAGGACGGGCCTCCTGCGTCGCCCGAGCGAGCTTCCGGCTCCGAGCTTGCGCACATGGCGCAGCTTGCCTCGGAGAATCCCCTCTTCTCGGCGCTGATGGACTGGATCGACGGGCTCGTGCTCGTCCTCAATCGCCACCGGCAGATCGTCCTCGCCGCCGACGAGGTCGCGGAGGCGCTTCACGTCGCCAGCCCCGAGCGGCTCGTCGGCATGCGGCTCGGGGAGGCCTTGGGCTGCACTTTTTCGGACATGACGAGCGGCGGGTGCGGCACGACCCCGAACTGCCGTTATTGTGGAGCACTCAAAGCCATCCTCGATGCCACCCGGTTCGACGCTCCCGTCGAGGCCGAGTGCCGCGTCACCATGCGCGCCAACGGTCACACGGAGACGCTCAAGCTTCACGCGAAGACGTCGCGAGCCAGCCGCAAGTCCGAGCCGTTCACCGTGGTCGTGTTGCAGCGGGCCGACCGGATCGGACGAGCCGCGACCCTCGCGGCGGAAACGGACTTGACCGAGGACTGGCCCATCGGGATCGAGGCGTACGACCGGGTTCGCAAGCTCGGCACGGGCGGCATGGGGAGCGTCTTTCTCGTACGCGACGATCAGAAGCGGGAGTTCGCGGTCAAGACCGTGAGGGCGTCGTTGGCCGAGGACGAGGCGGTCATGGCCCGCTTCCTGCGGGAGATTCGCTTGTCCATCGTGCTGAACCACCCGAACATCGTGCGCACGTTGCGGGCGAACCAGACCGCCACGGGGACCGTGTACATGGTGACTGAGTTCTGTCCCAAGGGCAGCGCGGGGCAGTGGCTGCAGCGTCACGGTCCCCTCCCTCCCGACGTGGCCCTGACGTGGCTGATCGGGTGCGCGCGCGCCCTTCGCTACGCCTGGCACGAGCATCACCTGATCCACAGGGACATCAAGCCGGACAATCTGCTGTTGGGCGCCGACGATCAGCCCAAGCTCGCCGACTTCGGGGTGGCGAAGCGGTCCCTCGCCACCGACCCGCGATTGACAAACGTCAGGACCTTCGTCGGTTCCGTGCACTACATGGCGCCGGAACAGGCGATCTCGGCGACGGACGTGGACACGCGCGCCGACCTGTACGGGCTCGGGTCCACGTTCTTCGAGCTGCTCAGTGGCCAGACGCCGTTCGACGGGCCCGCCCCGGCCGACATCTTGCGCCGCAAGATGAGGCAGAAGGCTCCGCATCTCGGGTCGCTGCGTCCCCACATTCCCGTCGACCTCGCGGACACGGTGCAGTCGCTGCTCGCCACGGATCCCGAGGACCGCCCTTCGGACCCCGACGTGTTGCTGCAGCGGTTGGCGCGTGTGGCGAGCTCCGCGGGGGTTCCCTTCGTCCCCGAACTTCAGGGCTGAGCGTGCGTGCGATAGCTCATGAGCCGCCAGAAACTGCTGGTACTGCCCCACTGTCACCTCGGTCTTGTCGATGCACATCGTGCCACCGTCCGACACAGGAATCCTGCGCATGGGACCTCCGCGTCCGGTGTTCGGATTGGCTCCGCGAAGACATTCTGTTCATCAACGACCCACCGGAGATGGGTCTGGCGGCCTACATTTGCGTCTCTATCACAATGTCATATGGGGAAAGCGGAAGAACAACGATGGGGGCCTCGGGATTGCCCCGTACGTGACCGACCTTCCCATGTGCAACAACATCATTCTGTCGGTGAACCTGAGCCATAGGGGGGCGCTCTTTGATCCCAAGGAGCACCACGCGAACCACAACTTGATTGGCGTGGACCTCGCCCAATTCCCGCTGGGTGCCGGCGTGGGAGACCTTGATGCGGACGACGTGCCGAATCCGGCGAAGCCGGGCAGCCCAGCCATCAATGCTGGGTGGGCGGGGGACGCGACGCACGTGATGCCGCTGACCGACATGCTGGGCAATTCGAGGCAGATTGCACCGGACCTCGGCGCGCTCGAAGCGATCTAACATGCCAGTCGCTTCGGGTGCCGACCCCGAACGCGGTGGCCCCCTCACTTGGCAAGCTTGAACAACTCCTCGCCCCAAAACGTCCCGAAGTACACCGCCTCGTCATCCACCAAAATCGCGTGCGGGCTCGCATACCCCGTCGCAAGCGTCTCCACCAGCCCGCTTCCATCCTTCGGACCGCGCCGCACGCTCTCGGCCGTCGTCCAGTAGGCATGCGTCCCGTCCACCGCCATGTACCGAGGCGCCGGTTGGTCGTCAGCGACGACCTCGAGCGTGCCTGAGCGGTCCTTCGGTGCACGCACGACCCGAGCCGTGCCATCCGTTGCGCCCGAATACCCCTCACGCCAGTAGACCCACGCATCGTCCGTCACGAGGTTGAACATCGACCCACCGGGCGTGGTGCCAGACCACACGGGTTCTGTGCTCGTGCCGTCGACGTTCGACCAGGACACCAGGCCTCCGTCCCTTCTACCCCAATACAGCCCCGTCGCATCGAGGGTCAGGAACTCTGGCTCGTCCGTCTGGGCAACCAGCACTTCCGGAGTGGCCGCACCACAAGTCTTCGATCTTCGCTTGATGGCGTTGGCGCCCCTGGCGCTCCAGTACACGTAGGTGGCATCCACCGCGATCCCCCACGCATACGTCTCTCCGGATGCCAGAACGCATTCACCTTGACCGTCCTTCCCCACTCTCATCACCCGCCCCGCGGGGCTGTCCGCAAAGAACAGCGCATCCGAGTCCATGGCAAGGCCTCGATAAAACTCTCCTGGCGACGACAAGATCTCCGCGCAAGTCGAAGGGTCCACGCAGCCTGCCATGGGGACCTTCCACACTGCCCCGCCTGCGCCGGACGCGCCGTAAATGAAGCCGTCGCCCTGAATGACCGTGTACACATGGCTCAACTTCGTCGCCAGTTGCACCGGCTGACACGAGCCGTCGACGCAGGCTCCCCCGAGACAGTCGCGACCACACTTCCCGCAGTGCGCCGGATCCGTCTTCAGGTCCTCGCAGCCGTTCGTCATGTCGAAGTCACAGTCGACCAGCCCCGAAACGCAGCCCGGTTCCGCATCCGGATCTCCCCCTTCCACGCTTCCCTCGACGGGCGAGTCCGACGGCGCATCGATCCCAGCGTCCACGTCGTCGACAACGTCGACCCCCACTTCGCCGGAGTGGGCATCGGTTCCTCCGTCGGTTCCTCCGTCGGTTCCTGACACGAGCTCCGGCACGTCCACCATGCAGGATACGAGACCGATACCAACCAGCACGATCCAGACGAGCCAACATCGATGAACGGAAGCCACGAACGAGAGGATAGCACGGAGGCTACCACCCCCCGATCCTCTATTCCGGTCGACCCAACGTGCTCTGCGCCCCTTCCATCCCAAGGGCTTCGAGCGCCCTTTGCCGAACGCGGGAACGCGTAACCCTCAACGTTACGGCTTGGCGAGTTTGAACACGCTCTCTCCCCACGAGGTGCCGAAGTACACGGCCTTGTCGTCCACCACGATGGCATGCGGGCCGGATAGTCCGGTCGCCAAGGTCTCCACCTCCCCGGAACCATCCTTGAGCGTCCTTCGCACGCTCTCCGTCGTCGTCCAATAGGCGTACGTGTCATCCACGGCCATGTACCTGGGCGCGGGTTGGTCCGGAGCAATGACCTCCAAGACACCGGAACCATCCTTCCGTGTTCGCACGACGCGTGCCGTTCCGGCTGTCGGACTCTCCCTCCCTTCGCGCCAGTAAACCCAGTCCTCGTCGAGAACGGGTGCGAACATGAAGCCCCCCGGCGTGGAACCGAACCACACGGCTTCCGTGCTCGACCCGTCGACACTCGCCCACGACACCAACCCGCCGCTTTTCTTCGTCCAGTAGAAACCAGAGTCGTCCCTTGCGATGTGGTAGGGGGCCGACGTGTCGGGCACGAACACGCTCGACGCCGGGCCGCCACACGCCGTCGTGACACGCCGGATGGCCGACCCCTCGGATGCGCACCAAACCACTTGGCTCGTGGTGGCGACGACTCCCCAGGGAGTTGGCGTGGTCCCGACGAGAGCGCACTGCCCGGACCCGTCTTTTCCCACACGCAGCACCCGTCCCGCCGAACTGTCCGTGAAGAAGACCGCGTCTTCGTTCACGGCCAGGGCCCGGTAGTTCGTGCCAGGGGTGGACAAGGTCTGCGCGCAGGTCGATGGGTTCGCGCATCCAGCGATGGGCACCTTCCATACGGAACCACCGCCACTCGACGTGCCGTAGATGAACTCGCCGTCCTCCGCTATGGCATAGACTTGCCCTAGATTCGTTGCGAGCGCGACCGGTTGACACGTGGCGTCGAGGCAGCTTCCACCCAGACAATCATGACCGCAGGCGCCGCAGTGCAACGGGTCCGCGGTAAGGTCTTCGCACCCGTTCGACATGTCGCCATCGCAATCCTCGGTATTCGGTGCGCACCCCGTATCCGCTTCCCCGATGTCTTCGGTATGGTCGATTCCAATGTCCGTGGGCGAATCTGTCGTTTCACTGGCATCGGCCGAGTCCGATGCCTCCGGCGACTGGGCATCCGCGTCGGGTATCGAAACATCGGTCCCCCCATCGGACACGGAAGCGAGGTTGGGCACCTCGACGAGACAGGAAGTCAAGAGTAAGGCCAAGATGCCGACAGCGAAGATACGGAATGGGGATTGTGGTGCCGCCACGTGGATGAGCCTATCACATCGGACGACCGGCGAAACTTCCGCCGTCCGGGGGAAACAAGGCCCGTGAAGCGGGCGGCTTGGGATGGCAGTTCCCTGGTGCGGTGGATGCTCCGCTGAAGTGAGCCGAGGCGAGGGGACCGGCCGCGATCATGGGGACACGGAATGGCCCCCTTGTCGCGCGTCCTAGGGTGCCGAGCCACGCCCGCGTCACGAGCCTCTTCGTCTTCTCGACTTCGAATTGCCTCGGGTGAGGTACCCTGCACGACGTGAAGGAGTTCGAAGACATCACCACGTTCGAGACGGCGCTTCGCGGCAACCAAGTCGCCGGCTCGGTCGTGCAGGGATTGGACCTGAGCCAGCACGCGCAACAACTCCGCGAGGTGCGCGTGACCGGCTCGGTGTTCCTCGGGTGCCGGCTTCCTCCGGACGTGATGGCGGACGTCACGTCGCGCGGCGCGCTGGTCTTCCCGGACCTGCCGGAGGACTTGCCGTTTCGACCCTACCGTCGACAGCTCTACACGCCGCGGGAGCTGTTCGACACCTTCGATCCCTCCGATCCCCGCTCCTACTGCGGGTGCCTCGACGCGCGGGTCTATCGGCACTGGGAGGCGACCGGAAAGGGAAGCCCCTGGAGTCTGCTGGAGACGCTCGCACGACGACTCCACGACCACGCCGTCACGGACGCCTTGGAGGAGTTCCTTGCGACCCACGAGCGCGTGGTGGCGATCATGGGGGGACACTCCATGTCACGCGACGATGCGAGCTACCGGGATGTGGCCCGCATGAGCCGGACGTTGACACGCAAGGGGTACTTGCTGGCCAGTGGCGGTGGACCTGGAGCGATGGAGGCCACGCACCTTGGGGCGTGGTTCGCGCCCTACGAGGACGACGCGCTCGACGACGCCATCCGGGTTCTGTCTCTCGCGCCGACGTATCGGGATCTGCGCTGGCTGGCGCAAGCGTTCTTGGTGCTCGAGCGCTGGGGTGAGCGGGGCGACGGGCAGAGGAGCCTGGGCATCCCCACGTGGTTCTACGGGCACGAGCCGCCCAACCCGTTCGCCACGCACATTGCCAAGTACTTCGAGAACAGCGTGCGGGAGGACGGTCTGGTGACGATTGCCACGCACGGCATCGTGTTCTCGCCGGGCAACGCGGGGACCATTCAGGAGATCTTTCAGGACGCCACGCAGAATCACTACGGGGTGGTGGGCGTGGTGAGCCCGATGGTCTTCTTCCAGGAGAGGTTCTGGACGAATACCAAGCCCGTGTATCCCCTGCTTCGGGATCTGGCGAAGGGCAGGTCCTACGAGGGCATGCTCACGGTGGAGGACGATCCGGATGCGATCGTCAGGTTTCTCGAAGAGCACCCGCCCGTGCCCTGCGGGGACGGCGGATGGTCGTTCTGCCGGGCGTTTGGCCGGGGCGAGTGACATCGTTCGGGTTCGCGAGTCCGTGTGATCTCTACCCAGGATTCGTGTTGACCTGGCGCAGCCGTCCATGCCAGAACGCTGCTCGGTGATTCGCGCGGCGTGGACGTCGGCCGCTTGCACACGAATTCCTTTCGAGGCGCGGATCAGCACGGGCGACAAGGCGGCGGTTGCTGGGCCACGAAGCCGGACAATGGAGTCACCATGAAGCAGACGATCTTGGCTTGGGCGCTCATCGGAACCGCTGGCCTCCTCTGCGCGTGCGCGGGGGCGGGAGACGGGACCGCGGTCCACAACGCGCCCACCGAAGCGACCCCCGATCCAGCCACCCCGTCGGCACCAGCCACCCCGTCGGCACCAGCCGACCCCACGAGCACACCGGATGCGCCCGCAACACCCGCAGCCGCCTCGGACAGCCCGGACGCTGCCGACTACGGCAAGTACTATGGGAGCTGCAAGAAGGACGCTACGAAGCACTGTAGCGACGGGTATTGCAAGGGCGCCCAGTGCGACCAGTTCATGGGCAACGCCGCCAAGAATTGCGATGCCGTGTACAGCCAGACCAAGTGTCCTGCCGGGGCCACCGCCATCTGCCTGCTTCCCACTGACATCGGCGGTAACATCGTCAACTCGGTGAACTTCTACTACGACGGCGAGAACCACGAGCCGAGCTGCAAGGCCTTCGGCGCCAAAATGCTCAAGCAATAGGCGATTCGCCGCGGGCCGTGGGGCGTCCGGAGTCCCCACGCCTACCATCACCCAGCAGGCAATCCATGCATATTCGTTCTACGTTCGCCATCAGCATCGCCGCAATCCTGGCCCCCGTTGTTTGCGGATGCGGAACGACCACGACGGCAGCCGGGCCGCGTCCGGCGTCCTTCTTCCCACCCGGACCGACGAGCCCTGCAGCGAGCGGGCTCTGTCCCGTAGCAGGCGTTACCAGCAACGCAAACCGCACCCGGCTGACCCTCGACGGCGACGTATCCTTCGACTACGACAAGGCGGACCTGAAGCCGGCGGCCCTCGAGGTCCTGGGGCGCGCAAAGGCATCGTTCATCGACGTCCATCCGGACGCGTCGATCACGATCGAGGGGCATACGGACGACCGCGGCTCGGCGGACTACAACCAGGGGTTGTCGGAGCGACGCGCCCAGGCAGTGGCCGGGTGGCTGGCACGGAACGGGGTGGTCTCGGAACGCATTTCCACGCAAGGATATGGCAAGAAGTGGCCGAAGGTGCCCAACACCTCCGATGCGAACCGTGCGCTCAACCGCCGCGTGGAGCTCGTGATTGCATGGGGAGATGGGCAGGTGACTGCGCTGCCGGAGCGCACGTGCCCTACCGTGCAGGCTTGCTGCGAGCTGGCGAAGGTGACGGGTAAGGCGGGAGTGGAGCCCGGCTGCATTGGCAAGGAGCCGGGACCGGCCGGATGGGGTACCGATCTCGGCGCCCGCGGGCTCGAAGACAGCGAGGGTGTTCTGAGACTCAATCCGTGCGTCACCACCCGCAACGCGGCAATCTGGATTACCTCCACAGGCGAGGACATGATTGCTCGCCTGAACGAGGCCGACGGGAAGCAGCTCTTTCGCGTATCGACGCATGGGGACTATCCCCAACGCACGGCCGTGGCCTCCGACGGCTCGGCCTGGGTGACCAACCGCGACTCCGGATCCTATGTTCACATTTCCGGCGACGGGAAGCTGCTCTGCTCGAGCCCGACGAACACATGCCAAACGCGAGCCGCGACCGTGGATAGCCGAGGCTACGCGTGGATCGGCTGCTACGAACAGCGGACTCTCATTCAAGTCAGCGGGAACGAAACCGACGGAACCGTGACTCTCCCGACCGCGAGCGGAGCCCAGGAGACCGTGCCCAAGTGCAAGGAAGTCGGCCGCGTGCCCACGACCGGAACTTCGCCCTACGGGCTCGTCGCGGACAAGAACGGCAGCATCTGGACGGCCGTCGACGGGGGCTCTGCGATCAAGAAGATCGATGCGATTCGTCGAGCGGTCGTACTCGACATCGACTTGACCGTGGACCCCTCTGTGAAGTCGAAGGACGGGCAGCACTGTTGGAGTCCCTATGGCATCGCGATCGATAGGCAAGGCAACCCCTGGTTCGCGAACCTGAACTGTGGGTCGGTCGTGAAGGTGGACGGCGCAACGGGCAAGACGCTGGGGGTGTACTACGGCGGGCCGGAAGGGCTCGCGAATCCTCGGGCCATTGGAATCGACCGCAGAGGCCACGCGTGGGTATCCGAGAACACCTCGCACTTCGTCGATGAGCTGGGGCCTGATGGAGCCTTCATCAAGAGAGTCGACACCAGCTCCTGCGGCGGGGATTCCGGCCCGCTCGGCGTGGCTGCGGACAGCAAGGGAGACATGTGGGCCGTATTGCAGGGCGCCGGCAAGGTCATGAAGTTCCGCACGGACGGTACGATCCTGGGGTGCTATCCCGACGGCGACACGCCAGCCTTCGACGACCCTTACACCTATTCGGACTTCACCGGCGCCGCGCTGGACTTCGTGCACGCCGAGCGCGGGGTCGCACGAGTACGCTTCGAGTACGCGCAGGCCGTGCGGTGGCGCTTGGCCTCGTGGACGAGCCTGACGCCCGCGGGTACGGGGCTGTGCATTCGGGCGCGCTCGGCTGCATCCGCGGCGGCTCTGGAGCGTGCGCCCTGGACCTCGGACGAGTGCCCCGAGACGCCCGCTCAATCCACGATGAACCTCGCCCTCGACGGCAGCAAGGGGGCTATCGAGGTTAGTGACGGAGCCGTGCTGGAGCTGGAGTTCGCACTGAAGTCCTCGGACCCGTCGGCATCACCCTTGCTCTCCGGGCTCTCGGTGGCGGCAACGCCAGCGGGCCCTTGACGCTCCGCTGTCCGTGGCGAGATCGGAACGTCAGTCCCATGGATGGGATTGCCCGTCTCGCCTTCGCCGCTGGAGGCGACAGCCCTACTCCGTCTTCGGCACGTCCACCTCCGTACACACCACCGTGTACGTGTCCGTTTCCTCCCCGTCGCCCTCTTCGTCTTCCTTCGGCGGAGGGTCCGGAAGCGCCAAGAGCACCAAGCCCAGCCCGCACATCATCCCATCCTGGTACATCTCGCAGAAGTTCTCGGGCTCCGCGTCGACGTCGCCCGCGCTGCTCGCCATGTCCTTGATCTTCTCCGCACAGTCCTTCGCGCTCATGGGCTCGACCTTGCCCTCCCGCACCGTCGGGCACGACGAGCACGCAATGCCCCGTATCATGTCGATGAGCTCCTGCACGGCCTCGGGTGTCATCTCGCCGTACTGAATCACCAGCGAGGAGATCATCCACGCCGACGTGATGACGCCGACCTCCATGCCAAGGAAAAAGAACATCTTGGGATTGAGCCCGGCCTTGCTCGTGGCAAGCGACACGTCCACCATGGCCTGGTGCTGTCCGCTCTCCATCACCCCGATCGTGACGCCCGTGAGCGGATCGATGTCCCAGAAGCCCCAGCGCGACTTTCCCGCCAAGTCCACGGCCTGGCTCGGAATGATGAGACGGTGATTGCGACGCAGCGCCGCGTCGGCAAGCGCATGCACGTGGGGCGGCAGGCCGAGTTGCTCCAAGCGGCTGCGGGTCTTGCCCGTCAGCGACAGGAGCGGCACCGAGTTGGACGCCGCTGCGTGCATCAGAGCGGCCGTGCTCACGGCCGTGTCCTGCCCCGTCACCCTCGCGAGGTATGCCCCCTCCAGGGCTGACTCCTGCATCCCACGCGCTACCTGAAAAGCGGCTTGCTTCGCTGGATCCGCCGACGCCCCCACCTCGTCGAGACGAAGGTCCAAGCTCATCTGGAGGGTGCCCTCCTCGCCCGTCGCCTCGGCGGACGTGATCAGGATCCTGGGCACGCGACGCTGCACCGTGACGCCGGTCTTCCTTGCCAGCCTGGCCGTCGCCTCATCGGACTCCGCGGCAAAGCCCAACGCGATCAACTGGCCAATGTGGCCCCCTGCATCGAGCGCGTCGATCCGCGTTGCCTTCTTCGCTGCCGCAACCGCCTCGTCACCCTGGACCTCCTCGGCCTCGATCGCTTCAGCCGTGGCCTTTCGCTCTTCCAGCTTCAGGCCCGGCAGCGTCATGCGCGCTCGCCGTTGCACTTCCATCGTCTTCAGCTCCCCCGGCACGGCGACCACGGTGTATCGACGGTATCCGGGCGCCCGTGGCTGCTCGTCCGTCTTGACGAACAGGTCGCGCACCACCTGCCGCGGCTCGACGCCCCGGCCCCGCAGCTCCAGCTCGAGCCACTCCTTGGTGATGCAGCTCGACGGCTTCGCGCAGTCCAGGTCGAAAGGCGCGAAAGACTGACGCTCCTCGCCCATCTCGAAGCGCGCCTCGAAGCGGGCCGGGCCGTCGTCCTGCTCCCCAGACGTCTGGCGGACCACCAAAGAGATGGGCTTGTCGCCGTACTCCGCAAGACCTCGCTCGAAGCGGCCCACCTCGACGTTCTTGCCGTCGGCGGTGGCACGCACATAGCGAAGTGCCAAGGTTTCATAGGGAGATCCGGCCGACGCGAGGGGACCGGGAACGTGCGCCGGGCCAGCCGGGGCGGGTGTGCAGTTCGCACAGAGCAAGACCAACCCGATGACCACGGCGCCAGGCATACCGGTCCCGAGACTACGCGCTAAGGAATGGGAGAGGCGACGAGAGACAATTCCGTTCATGATGGGTCCCCTTGGAAGTGTTTGCCGTCCACACAGCGAGGCCGCAACCGCCTGCTCAACGCCGCGCCTGGGTCATCGCGACCAACAACCCCGAGACCAACGGCGACAAGCCGAACACCGCCGAACGCAGCGCGAGCCGCTTGCTCGCCCCCGTGATCACGGTGCCGGCGGAGGACGCCATGGTGGTGCGGCAGCCCATGACGCAAAAGTCAAAGGTCGCACCCATTTCCACGAGAGAGCGTAATCGAACGCGCATGGCGGCCCTCCTGCGTGTAGCAGCGCAACGTCTCGCCACCGGGCCTTGGCGCCGGTAGTTACCCGTGCATGCCATGGACGTCAAGCACGTGTGCCCGTCCCAGATCCGGCGACCGAAACATGCTCTGGCCGGTACGCGGCGCGAACAGGTAGCTATCGTCGAACCGGGCGGAACACCCTACGACGCCTACGCGGAGCGCCAGCTTCCCCGTCGGCTCCTTGCGCCGCGGGCACGGCCGGAGCGGGTGCTGCGGGCGTCCTCGGTCCCGCGGGAGCACGCCGGTCGGGCTTGATGTCGCGACGCCCCGCGCCGCGCTGGGGTTGGGCTGGTTGCTCCCGAACGTTGCGCCCACGCGGGCTGCTCCGCTGGACTTGGCTCGCCGGCTCGGCCACGGCCGAGAACCGCTCCGCGTGGGGATGGTCCGACACCACCGTCACCTTCATCCGAATCAGCTTCTCGATGGCACGCAGCAATGGCTGCTCGTCGGCGTCGCAGAAGGAGTACGCCGTTCCCCCGGCGCCCGCACGCGCGGTGCGCCCGATCCGATGCACGTAGCTCTCGGCCACCTCCGGCAGATCGAAGTTGACCACGTGGGAAATCCCCTCCACGTCGAGCCCGCGCGCCGCAATGTCGGTGGCGACGAGCACGCGCGTCTCCCCATTCTTGAACTGCGCGAGGGCACGCTCCCGCGCGCTCTGCGACTTGTTTCCGTGGATGGCGAGCGCGGGGATCTCGTCGCGCGCGAGCTCCTTGACCACACGATTCGCGCCGTGCTTCGTGCGCGTGAACACCAGAACGCGATCCATCTCGGGTCGCTGCAGCACGTGACCGAGCAGCGCACGCTTGTTGCCCTTCGACACGAAGAACACGAACTGATCGATCTTCTCGGCCGTCGACGCGATCGGAGTCACCGCCACGTGAACGGGATCGATCAGGATGCGGTCGGCGAGCTCACGAATGTCCTTGGGCATGGTCGCGGAGAAGAGCAAGGTCTGGCGCTTGCGGGGCAAGGAAGCGATCACGCGACGCACGTCCGGCAAGAACCCCATGTCGAGCATGCGGTCCGCCTCGTCCAGCACGAAGACCTCGAGCTGGCGGAAGTCGACTTGGCCCTGAGACGAGAGGTCCAGCAGCCGCCCCGGGGTGGCGACCAGCACGTCGACGCCACGCTGGAGAGCAAGCACCTGGGGGTTCTGCCCGACGCCGCCGAAGATGCAGGCGACCCGCAGACCCAGCCCGCTTCCGTAGGTTTCGAAGCTCTCCGCGACCTGGGCGGCCAGCTCACGCGTGGGCGTCAGCACCAGCGCCCGAATGGGCCGCTTGCCCCGGGCGATGGGCTTGCTCGCGAACGACTGGAGCATCGGCAGCGCGAACGCCGCGGTCTTGCCTGTCCCGGTCTGGGCGCAACCGAGCACGTCCCGGCCCGCAAGCACATGGGGAATACACTCGCGTTGAATGGGCGTGGGCTCTTCGTAGCCCTCGCCCTCGACCGCCCGAAGCAACGGGGCGATGAGCTGCAACTCTTGAAATCGCATGAGGAATGGTGGTCTCGATCGGACGCGCGAAGGCATCCTGGAAGGTCGTGGAAGGAACCCAGCGAGCTGGGCAAAGACACGCGGAATCGCAGGTGGACCGCGTTGCGGGTGTCGGAGTGAGTGGAATGTAGCGCCGCGGACCAGGATTGTCGATTGCCGTCGCGAACTTCTCGGGACGAGTCCTCACGGTCACCAGCGATCCGGCCCCTGCAGGAACCTCTTCTTCAACCGCTCGAGGACGACGTCCCGCCACGCTCGCTCGAAGTAGGTGAACCCCGCCTGCCAGGACGCGCCCTCGCCCCACCCCGTCTGGGTCACCTGGACGTGGGTACGCCCATCGGACAGGGCGCGAAGCCGCACGACCACGAGCGTGCACATCGGACGAATGTCGCCCATGTGCGGCGGGAAGTTCCATGTGAACGAGAGCATGGTCTTCGGCTCGAAGGCCATCACGCGCATGCCCTCCGAGCCCTGCTGCCCTGCAGGCATGTCGAGATCGAACAGGATCTCGAACGCGCCCCCCGGCACCAACTCGATCCGGCACGATGGGGCGAAGAACGTGCAAAGGCCCTCGCTCGTCGTCCAGGCCTCCCACACGGCATCGAGGTCGGCGCTGACCTCGCACGCGAGCGCCAGCACGCGCTCGGCAGCGGGGCTGTTCATTGCGGACGGGTTCGACATGACCCGATTCTCGTCCGCCTCCCGCGAAGCCTCAAGTGCGCACTTCCGATGGGCCCGTTCACCGCAGCTTCGGCGGGCCGCCGAAGGCAGTCGTCGTCGACGCAGGCTGCGTGTTGCCAGGCGTAGGGGTCTTCTTGTTCGTGGCGATGGGCGGGGGCCCCCCGAACGTGGCGGTGTCCCGGTCCGGATCCTTGGTCGTCGGTTGCGTCCCCGTGTTCTTCCCCGTGACGATGGATGGCGGCGCCCCAAACGTCCCACCCCCATCGGGGACCACGACCTTGCCCGCATCCAGGTCGTACCTCACCGTCGGGAGGGCCGTCGCCGTCGTGGTAGCGGCAACGGGCGTGGAAGGCGGCGCAGCGGTCACGGGAGAGGCTGCCACCGGCTGTTCCTCGCCTTCCTTGCAGCACCCCGTCACCATGAATGCGAGCGCGACCGTCACGAGCAAGAAATGTCGATGTGATGCCATGAAACACCCTCCCGGAAGCATGTCCGTCAACATAGTACGTTCTACCCCGGAAGACGCACCCGAAACGTCGTCCCCTCCCCCAGCACGGACGTCACCTCGATGGCGCCCCCTCTGCGCTGCACCAGCCGCTGAACGATGGAAAGACCAAGACCATTGCCCTCCGTGTCTCGGGTCTCCGCCCGCCGCTCCCGGAAAAACTCCTCGAACACGCGCGGCACGCTCTCCGGCGCCATCCCGATCCCCGTGTCCTTCACCTCCAAAATCAACCACCCCTCGCTTCGGCCCACGCGGATCCCAATCGTCCCCCCCTGCCGGTTGTACTTGATCGCATTGCCCACCAGGTTGCTCAACACGACCTCCAGCTCGTCGCGCCCCACCGCCACGACCTCGTCCCTGTCCGGCAACTCGCACTGAACGGTAACCCCGCGCCGCTGCGCCTGCTCTCCGTGCAACCGCACGACCTCACGCACCACGTCGGAGGCAACGACGCCCCGCACGACCCCCAACGCGCCTTGCTCGTCGATCCGAGAGAGCGTCAAGAGCTGCCCCACCATGCCCACGAGGCTCTCGATGCGAGCGTCCGCACGCTGCAGGAATCCGTCGTACGCGCCGATCTCCTCCCCCAGGCTTCGGTCCATCACCACCTCGAGCATGCTGCGGATCGCCCCGAGCGGAGACCGTAGCTCATGCACCAGCGTACGGAGAAATCGCGACTTCTCCACCGCCAACCGTCGCACTTCGGAGATGTCCGACAACGTGACGATGCTCCCTCGCGCCGTGCCCGCTTCGTCCCGAAACGTCGCCACACTGATCATGAACGCCCTGTCACCGAGCTCGCACTCGAACACCTTTCTTCTGTCCGCGGGGGCCGCCAGCTGATCGCGCAGAGCCTGAAATGCCGACGTCCCAAGCACCTCCAGGACGGGCCTCCCCACCACCTGATCCGCCTCCACACCGAGCAACCCCGCCATCGACGGATTGACCAGTACGACCTGCCCCTCCGCATTGACCACCAGCACGGCGTCACGCATGCAGCTCACGAGCGAATGGGTCTGGCTCTTCTCCGAAGCCAGAGCCACTAGGGAGGCTTCATGGGCCTCGCGAAGCGCAGCGGCCTCCAGCTCCCGCCTCCGACGCGTCACCAGGTTGCCCACCACGCCCACCAGGTCCTCCGGCGTGAAGGGCTTCGGCAAGAAGAAGTCGACCCCCTGCCGCGTCGCCGCGATGGCCATGTCGATGTTCGCGTAGGCCGTGATCATACATGTCTTCGTCAACGCGTCATGCTCCCGGATCTGGTGAAGCAGCGTGAGACCGTCCACGTCGGGTAGCTGATAGTCGATGAGGGCCACGTCGAATCCCCCGGACTGCATCTGATCGAGAGCTTCTCGGGCGGTCGCCGCGGTGCACACGTCGTGCCCCTCCATCCGGAGGATCTGCTCGATCCCGGTTCGCACGCCGTACTCATCCTCGATGACGAGAACGCTGGCGGTAGTCATGTCGCCTCCGGGGCTGCCGCGGCATCGGCGCGTGCAATCTGCTCCTCCACCACACGCAACAGCTGCCTTCCCGTCACGGGCTTGTCCAAGTACACGTCGATACCGGACCACCGGCGCAGCGCCGCCACGTCGAGGTCGAGCCGACAGCCCGTCGCCGCCACCACGCCCGTGAGCAGGATGATGGGCACCTTCCGAAGCGGCTCACGCTGCTTGATCTGATGGCTCAACGTCACGCCCGTGTCGGCGCGCTCCATCATCAGGTCCAGCACGATCACGTCCGGAGATCGTGTCTCGAGCAGGTCGCGCGCCTCTTGCTCACGATCCGCCGTCCACACGACAAACCCTCGAGCCCGGAAGAATGCGGCCTGCGCATCGAGAAAGTCCCGGTCGTCGTCCACGAATAGAATGGTCTTGCTCATTCGATGACACTCCTGGTCGCCACCGTGCGTTGCCTCGGCAGCTCGATGAACACGGTCGTGCCCGCCCCTGGCTCGGACTCCACCCAGATGCGACCGTGGTGCATCTTGACGATGCCGTACGAGATCGGGAGCCCAAGTCCTGTGCCCCGCCCGATCCGCTTGGTGGTGAAGAAGGGCTGGAAAATCTTGTCCCGTGCTTCCTGCGGGATGCCGCAGCCTTCGTCCGTCACGCTCAGGCGAACGTGCCCCTCCTTCTCCCGGTCGACCGCGCGCAGGGTGACGCTACCCTCGCGCCCCTCCATGGCCTCCACTGCGTTCTTGAAGAGGTTGTCGAGAACCTGACGCATCTGGTCCCGGTCCACGTCCACCTCCAAGTCCTCCGGCGCGACGACGACAGCCTTCACGTGCGGATCGCGGTTCGCAAAGGACGTCTCTTCCACAACGTCCTGAAGCAGGCGGAGGACCTGTGCACGCTCGAGCTTGACGCGGTTCTGGCGTGCGAAGTCCAGCAGGCTGCCGATGATTCGCTTGCACCGTTGGGATTCGTCGGAGAGCAAGTCGAGGTCGTGGTGCAGGTCCTCGCGCCCTTCGAGCTTGCGACGGAGGATGCCGGTGTACAGCAGGATGGTGCCCAGGGGGTTGTTCAGCTCGTGGGCAATGCCGGCGGCCATCTGGCCGAGGGAAGCCAGCTTCTCGGTGTTGACCAGGTGCCCCTGGACCTCGCGAAGCTCCAACCACGGCAGCTTCAGCTCCTGGCAGACGCGCTCCGCCGCTTCGACCATGAACGGCAGGCACATGGCCTCCTCCGCGAGCCCATGATGGACGGCCACGGCCTTCTCGCGGCAGGTCGCATAGCCGCATGCACCGCAGTTGAGCTCGTCGCTCGGGGCGAACTTGTTGGTCCGTGCCAGGATGCGGCGAACCTCAGCCTCCGGCGGCTCGGGGAGACGACGGTCGTCCTTGGCGAACCTCCGGGACAGGGGGACGCGGGGCAACTCTACGGCGAGGGTCCCGTCTGCGTGTTTCACGCCTTCTCTCACGTAGGCGGCCACAGCTTGTTTACGATCCAGCCTCTGCCGGGCCGTGGACATCCCGGGTCCGGAGTAGCAGCCACGGCACATCAGCGGCTCGATGAAGGAGGCAAACGGCTCGTCCCCGCTCAGCTTGGAGAGGACTTCGAGGGTCTCCTGATGACCGCTGAGCACGATGGCCTCGGGGTGCAGCAAGTTTCGCTCGTGGCCGGTGGCCTTGAGCAGCCCGCCGACCATCGGGAACAGGCGTCCTAGCCCCGCCCTGGGCGGGTCGAAGTCACTCCGATCGCATTGCTCGAGGGACACATCCAGCTGAGCGAACAAGTCCCGCAGCTCGCGAAAGGTCAGCACCTCGTCGACTTCCCCGGCCACCTCCGGGTCGAGGGCCTCGCGCTTCTTTGCCACACAAGGGCCGATGAACACGCAGCGAACATCCTCTCCATACAAGGCATGCACCGATCGCGCCGCGGCGATCATCGGCGACACCACAGCAACGAGCTTGTCCACGAGATGGGGAGCGTACTTCCGGATGTACTCGACCACCGCCGGGCAGGCCGAGGCGATCCTCGGCCCGGTCCGCTCTTTCGTCATCTCTTGCTCGTAGGCCTCACTCACCAGGTCGGCCCCGTGGGCCACTTCCACCACCCGCGCAAAGCCGATCCGGCGCAGCGCCCCCACCAACCGAGCGGCCTCGCCTTCCGAAAACTCCGCCGGGAAGGACGGTGCCACCAGAGCAGCCACGGGCCGATCGCCACGGAGCAGCCCGAGGGCGCCCTCGACGCCCGAACGGTACGCCTTCGCATGCTGGGCACAAACAACCACGCAGTTGCCACAGGCGATGCACCGTTCCGCAACCACACGCGCTTGTCCCTGCTCGATGCGAATGGCCTTGGCGGGACAGGCACGCACGCAAGTGAAGCACCTGCGGCACTTGCCGAGCACCGTGTGAATCACACTGGCGCCTACCGAATCGGACCCTTCGATGTCAGGGGTCGCGTTCATCTCTCGGCCGCTCCTTCCGGCAGGGTGCGGTCGACGTAGTGTCTGTGCAGCATGTGGTGGCTGGCCTGCCCGCCGGGGGTCCCGAGCACCTTCTGGTACAGGGTTTCGATCGAGTCGCTCGCGTGGGACGCGCGCTGCCGGGCGCGCCGATCCGCTTCTTGCAGCCGCGCGATCCGACGCCGGACGGCATCCAGGTCGGTGTCGTAGGGTTGCCCGCCCCCGGCCACGCAGCCGCCGGGACAGGACATGACCTCGACGAAGTGCACGGACAAGCGCTTGGACTCGATGTCTTCGAGCAGGGCCTGCACGTGACCGATCCCGTTGACCACTGCGAAGCTGAGGTCCTGTCCGGCGATGCTCATGTCGAAGTGTCGGATCGGGCCCATGCCCCGGGCGGCTGGGACCTTCCACCCCTCGCGCAGGTCGCGGTCCGTCAGCAGCTTGTGCACCGTTCTGACCGCAGCCTCCATGACCCCTCCCGTCCCGCCGAACAGGCGCCCCGCGCCCGTCGACTCCGAGAAGGGAGGATCGAGCGGCAAGCGCTCCGAACAGCGCGCCGGGTCGATGCCGAACCTCGCGAGCAGCTTGACCAACTCGCGCGTGGTGAGCACGAAGTCCACGTCCCCCTGCTCGAAGGCCTCGTACTTTTTCGCCGTGCAGGGCATGACGGACACGCACACAATGCGGCGGCCCTTGGTGTCGAGGTGGGAGGGAAGCACCTGCTTGATGAGCGTGGCGGCCATCTGCTGGGGTGACTTGCACGTGGACAGGTGCGGGATGAGGTGCGGGTGCTGGGTTTCGACGTAGTGAATCCACGCGGGGGAGCAGCTGGTGAACATCGGCAGCGGGCCGCCGTGCCGGATGCGGTCGACGAGCTCCGTGGCTTCTTCCACGACCGTCAAGTCGGCCGCGAAGGTGGTATCGAACACGGCCTCGAAGCCGACCCGGTGCAGGGCGGCGCAGATTCGTTCGAGTGTGGTGGTCACGGGCTCCCCGGGGCTGTCTTCCAGAAGCGTGGCGGGCACCGCAGGCGCCACCTGAGCCACCACGAGACAACGCGGGTCCGCGAGGGCTTCCAGCACGCCATCGACGTGACTCTTCTCCATGAGAGCGCCTGTCGGACAGACCCGTACGCACTGTCCGCAGAAGACGCAGCTCGAGACGTTGAGGCTGGCGTGAAAGGCGGGAGCGACCCGGGTGGTGAAGCCTCTGCCCGCGAAATCGATGGCGCCCACGCCCTGCACTTGCTGGCAGACCGTGACGCATCGACCGCAAAGGACGCACTTGTTCGGGTCCCGCGTCACCGCCGGCGACGAGATGTCGATAGGCCAGCTTCGCTCGATCCCGGAGAACCGCCGCTCGTGAACGCCAAGCACCCGAGCGAGCCGCGCAAGGTCGCATTCACCCTGGCGCGGACACACGGCACAGTCGTGCTTGGCATTCGAGAGCATGAGCTCCACGATGTTGCGCCGGATGGTCAGCAAGCGCGGCGTGTGGGCGCGCACGACCAGTCCGTCGCGCACCGGCAGAGTACAGCTCGTTTGCAGGCGTCCTTCCCCTTCGACCTCCACCAGGCACAGACGACACGCGCCGGCTGGAGTGGACGCGCAGGGCAGCGCGCACAAGCTGGGAATGTCGATCCCCGCACGCTTCGCCGCGGCAAGGACCGTCTCGCCAGGCGTGACTTCCACGGAAATGCCGTCGATGACGATGCTCATGACCAAACCTCGATCAGCGGCTCACGCCGCAAGGTGGATGGCGTCCTTGGGACACACGTCGACACAGCTGCCGCAACCGATGCAGGAGTCGACGACGATGTAGTGAGCGTGCTTGCGCTCTCCGAGGATCGCGCCGGAAGGGCACTGGTTCTTACAGAGCAAACAACCCACGCAATGGTCGTTGTCGATCTTGTAGACACGCAGGCCCTGGCACGTGCCGGTGGGGCACCGGCCTTCGAGGATGTGAGCCTCGTACTCGTCGCGGAAGAAGCGAAGGGTGGACAGAACCGGGTTGGCGGCAGACTGCCCGAGCCCGCAGAGAGAAGCGTCCCGCACGGTGGCGGCAAGCTCTTCCAGATGGAGCAGGGCTTGCAGACGCTCGAGGCGCCGGACGTCGGAGCCCACGGGTCGCTCGGTCACCCGCGTGAGAATCTCGTGCATCCGGGTGGTGCCTTCGCGACACGGCGCGCACTTGCCGCAAGACTCGTTTCGGACGAACTCCATGAAGAACTTGGCGACGTCGACCATGCAAGATCGTTCGTCCATGACGACCAGGCCGCCGGAGCCCATCATGGCGCCGAGTCGCTGGAGAGCACCGTAGTCGACAGAGACGTCGAGCAGGTGTCTGGGAATGCAGCCTCCGCTGGGGCCGCCGATCTGGACGGCCTTGATGGCGTGTCCTTCGGGGGCGCCGCCACCGATGTCCACGACGATGCGCTTCAGGGACGTTCCGACGGGGACTTCCACGAGTCCGGTGTTGCGGACGGCGCCACTGAGGGCAAAGACCTTGGTGCCCGCGGCGTCTTCGATGCCGAGGTTCTGGAACCAGGCCGCGCCGCGAAGCAGAATGGAGGGGATGTTCGCGAGGGTCTCGACGTTGTTGAGGATGGTCGGCTTGCCGTGCAGGCCTGAGGTGGCAGGGAACGGCGGGCGAGGCCGAGGCATGCCCCGGCCGCCTTCGATGGAGTGCAAAATGGCTGTTTCCTCGCCGCAAACGAATGCTCCAGCCCCTTGCTTGATGGATACGTCGAAGTCCACCAGGGAGCCCAGGATATTTCGGCCGAGGAGACCCGCTTCCCTGCACTGGGCGATGGCCTTCTCGAGCCGTTCGATGGCCAGCGGGTATTCGGCACGACAGTAGATGTAGCCCCGGGTCGCCCCGATGGCATACGCGGCAATCACCATGCCCTCGAGGACCCGGAACGGGTCACTCTCGAGCACGGCCCTGTCCATGAAGGCGCCAGGGTCTCCCTCGTCTGCGTTGCAGATGAGGTACTTCTGATTGCTTGGGGTCTTCAGGGCCACACGCCACTTGCGCCCGGTGGGGAACCCCGCACCCCCGCGACCCCGAAGGCCCGATCGCTCGGTCTCGTCGCACACTTCCTCGGGAGTCAGGGTGGAGAGCACCCGGGAGGCGGCATCGAAGGCCCCCCACGACAGCGCCGCGTCCAGGCTCTCGGGGTCCACCAGCCCACAACGCTCCAGCACGACCCTTGTCTGAGGCGCGAAGAACGGAGTCTGAAGGACCTCCGGCACGTCCTCGTACCCTTCCGCTGGCCCCCCGTGACGGCCCAGCAGGAACCGGTTGCGGTCTTCCCCACGAACGAGCACGGACTCCAACAGCCCGTCGACGTCGTTGACACCTACTTGGCAGTAGCAGAGCCGCGGCTTGCCCTCCCGCAGCACGTCGACCAGCACCTCTTGCTGACAATTGCCCAGGCACCCGACCTGGACCACCTGCGCGCGGATGGCTTTTTTGGCCAGATACGCCTGCATGCGGTCCATCACCCGCAAGGCTCCGTTCGCTCGACCGCAGGTCCCGGCCCCCACGAACAGCACCGTCCCATCCCCCCCTCGCCGTGCCCGCGCTCTGCGCCCCGCGCGCAGCGCCCGGCAGTCGTCGTCGTCGTGACACAGCGGGCCGTGGTCCGCACAAGCGATGCGGTCGCGGCAAGGCTCGGCCGGGGTGTGCTTGCACCGCCCACAGCACGGGGATAGCAACTCACTGGGTCCCATCGTTCATCTCCTCTCTCTCGGCTGCCCGCTCAGGCGGCCTTCCTCGTTCGCTCGATGTCCACGAGCAGCGCCTCCAGTGACTCGACCGTAAGGTGCCCGTGGAATTGACCGTCGAGGCGAATGACCGGCGCCATCGAGCACGCCCCCAGACACGCCACCGTCACCAACGAGAACACCCCGTCCGGCGAGTTGCCGTCGGCGCGCAGGCGCAGGCGGTGCTTGAGATACTGGGAGAGCGTGAGGCTCTGCTTCACGTGGCACGCGGTCCCGCGGCACACTTCGATGACGTGCTCGCCGAGGGGGGCCAGCCGGAACTGGTTGTAGAACGTGGCCACACCGAAGACGCGGCTGACCGGAATGCTGAGCGCAGCCGCGATCTCGGTCATGGCCGCGCGGGACAGGTACCCCTCCCGGACCTGGACCCGCTGCAACAGCGGAATCAGCGCGTCGGGGCCGAGATTCGCTCCGTAGGGAGAAGGGACGGACGAGCGCATGTCAGGCCTCCTTCGCGGTGTCCAGCGCACGACGTTCCTCGAGGAGTCGCTCGACGGTCGCGGCGAGGGCTTCGAGGTGAACGGGCTTCTCGATGAGCTTGGCGCCGGGCCAGGGCTGGTCGAGCTGGAAGAGCAGGGGGGCGCGCTTGTCGTCCAGGTGCTCGAGAAAGGCCGTGAGCAAGATGACGGGGATGTGCCGCGTGGCGGGGTTACGTTGCAGTTCCTGGGCGAGCACGAGCCCCTCGGCTTCGGATTCCATCATGACGTCGAGGACGATGAGGTCGGGGACGAGAGAGGGAATGAGGCGCTTGGCTTCGGCGCCGGAGGTGGCCGTGGAGACCTGGTAGCCACGCGGGGTGAGGAAGGCTTGGATGGACAGGAGGAGGTCGCGGTCGTCGTCAACGAGCAGGACATGGGGGGACTTCATGGGGGCGGCTCCTTGGGGGATTGGTGAATCTGCTCCGAGTTTCACAGTGATACTTTTCACAATACCGAGCGTACGTCGGACAGGACCGGGTCCTGCCGTCTACGTTCCGCTGCAGCTCAGGAACGACAGCATCTCGAGCTTTCCCGAGATGTCGATGTGCTCCACGTGACCACCGGGCGCGGGGCGCACGCGCTTGGGCACGAAGTTCAGCACGCTTCCCACGCCCAGGTCGCCGAGGCGGTCGACCAGACGCTGAAGCCCGGGCGGGCGGCAAGCGAGCACGGCAATGCGCACACCGAAGTCCGGCAGCACTTGCTCGAGCTGATCGAGGTGGAAGCAGCGCCGTCCAGCGTACACCTTGCCGACTTTGGCCGTGTCGAGGTCGAAGGCGACGGCGATACGAAAGCCGCGCTCCTCGAACCCGCGATAGGAAAGCAGAGATCGGCCCAGGTCTCCCACGCCGAAGAGGGCGAGGGTTTGCACCGCATCCGTGTGCAAGATCCGGCTGATGGTACGGGCCATCTCGTACACCGGGTACCCCCGAGCGATGTTCCCGAAGGACCCGAAGCTCGCCAGGTCCCTGCGCAGCTGCGCGGCCGTGACGCCCACCATGTCCGCCAGCTTGTGGGAGTACACGAACTCCACCCCATCCTCGTGAAGCTCCTCGAGCACCGAGCGATACACCGTGAGCCGCTCCACCGTGGCAAGGGAAATCCGCTTGCCCGCGCCCGTCACGACGGGCTGAACTGCGTCTTCCGAGTTCGGGGCTTTGGCTCGCGGCACGTTCGGGTTCCTCCAGAACCTTGCTGTGATTCTATTCACAGACTCCCCATCGTCAAGCGTTATCCTCCCTCCCCCCGTCGATTCCTTCCCCTGCCCTCCCCCACCGTCGAGCAACCGCGAACGGTCGCCCGTCACACTCCTGACACCCCCCCAAACCAAAGCCCCCTCTGCGCCGGTTTTGGGGGGACAAGGGAATGGTACGAAACCTGCCAGAAGGGGAGCGAAGGGAGTCTTCTATGATTCGATCATCCTATGCAGTCCTCTTCTGTTCCTTGCTCCTGTCGGCTTGCGGCAGCAGCGACACTTCCGAACCGGCCGACGCAAACACGGACGGCGGCAACGACGATGCGGGGCTGGACGGCGCCGCAGACACGCAACCCGAGACCAGCCACGACACGGGCCTCCCCAATCGGTGCCCGCAGATCGCGAAGCTGACGTGCGAGCTCAGATTCCGGTGCCTGCCCACCTACAGCGCTTCGAGCTACGAGGACGAGAACCGTTGCGCCGAGCAGGTCGGGGCAGCGTGCGGTCTTACGTTGTCTTCGCCCGCCGTCGCCTTCTCCGGTGACGAGTGGCTCGCATGCGCTGAGCAACAAGCCCAGGGGTCCTGCGAGGACTACCTCCTGTACCGCCAGTACGACCTCCCGAAGTTCCCAGCGTGCGACCTGGCCGCGGGCTCGAGCGCCGACGGACAAGCGTGCCTGTTCGATGCCGAGTGCGCGAGCGGGGACTGCGGTCCGGGACCGGAATCCACCTGCGGTACGTGCCAACCCCCGAAGCAAACCGGCGACGTCTGCGGCGGCACCACCTGCGCCAAGGACGAAATGTGCTGGAAGGAACCTGGAACGCAAGACGAGGCGCTGTGCACGGAGGCCGTCGGAATCGGCGAGTCCTGCGTGGGCAAGGCATGCTGGGACGGTGCTCTGTGTGAAGACGGCGTTTGCCCCGCGCCGGCCTTCGGCAAGGAGGGAGCGCCCTGCACGCCGACCTCCTTGTCGCGCGTCGCGTGGAACCCGCAATGCTATCTCATGGAATACACGTGCGACGAGGCGACGAACACGTGCGCCCCGCTGCCGCCCCCGGCTGCGCCCGGGCAAGCCTGTTCGCCGCCGTTCGACTGCAGCGGGGGAAGCGTCTGCCTTGGCTCCGTCTGCGTTCCCACCGTCCCCGTGGGCAGCCCTTGTCAACAGGACAACTGCGACTTCCCCGGCCTGTGCCATGAAGGTACCTGCCAGCTCGCGTCGCTCCAATTCTGCGATTGAGCTCCGTTCGAGCTCCCGCTCACCCCCGCGCCGCCAACCTCGCCCCCAGCGCCTCCTGCGCCTCCGGCTCCCCGTGATTGAGCACCACCCTTCCCACCGAAGGGATCGCCGAGAACCATGCCGCAAGCTCATTCTGATCCGCATGCGCCGACAGCCCCGAGAGCTGGTGCACCGCGGCCTTCACCGGAACCCTCTTCCCGAACAGGCCCACGGTTCGCACCCGCCCGTCCTCGGCTCGCCCGGCAGCCGCCTCGAGAATCGCACGCCCCGGCGTTCCCACCCCCTGGTAGCCCACGAACAGCACGTCCGTCTCCGGCTTCGGCAGTAGCTCCTGCAGATGCCCGATGATCCGACCGCCCGAACACATGCCGCTTCCCGCGATGATGAGCATCGACTCCTTCAGGTGCCGGATGTCGTGCGACTGCCCGCCCTTGCGCACCGCGAACAGCTGATCGAAGTCGAGCGGGTCATCCCCTTGGGCAAGCAGCGCGAGCGCTTCCTCGTCGTACAAATGCCGCGAAGACTCGTAGACCTCCGTGACGCGGATTCCCATGGGCGTATCCAACGCAACCGGGAGATTGCGAACGCGCCCGGCTTCGATGAGCGTGTTGAGATGATAGAGCAGCGTCTGCGTACGGCCGATGGCGAAGGCCGGCACGAGGATGTGCCCGCCGTCCTGCAAGGCGTGGTGAATGATGCGCTCGAGCTCGTCCTGCATCTGGACCGCGGGGGCGTGCGTCCGATTGCCGTAGGTGCTCTCCATCATCACGAGGTCGACGGCTGGCGAAGGGTCCCACGCGGTGAAAGGGTCCCGCAGAATCGGGATGCCTTGCCGCCCCAGGTCACCGGACGCGATCACACGCGCCTTCGAGGTCCGCATCTCGATGCTCGCGGACCCGAGGATGTGACCTGCCTCGCGGAAGGCGAAACGAAGCTCCCCGAGCTCACGCCAGAGGTCGTAGCGCACGCCCACGGACGCCTTTCGGAACCACTTCATGAACGCGCGCCGCTCGTCTTCCTTGGCTCCCGCAAGCCGCAAGGAATCCTCGAGCACGATCGTCGCGAGGGACAACGTGGCTGGCGTGGCGTAAATCCGAACCTTCGCCCCTCTCGTCCACAGCTCCGGCAAAGCCCCCACGTGATCGAGATGGCCGTGCGTGAGCAGGACCGCATCGACGGAGACGGCATCCTCGGGGAACGGCCCCGCATCGTCTCGGCCTTGCGTCATGCCGCAATCCACCAGCACGCGGAAGCCGTCGAAGTCGAAGATCGACATCGATCCGGTCACCCAACGGCCCGCGCCGAGCACGCGGAGCGATCCGCCGGGGAAAGGAATCGATTGTTCGGGAGAGGTAAGCGAGGTCACTTCCATCGCGCCAGCTTACCCCTGAAGAGCCTCCGTGAGGACGACTTCACAGCCCCGCCATCGACGTGCCCATCGAATGCGCCCGCAACGCGTGGAGAACGGTACCGCTCACCTCCCGGCTAGCATTTGGCGCAGCACCTGCTCCAGCGGCGTGCTGCCGAGCACCCTTCTGTGTCCTCCCTCGAACACCACGTGGTGGCTCAGGAGCCCCCCGGTCATCTCCCGATACAGGCCCGCCATCTCCGCAGGCAAACCCATCCCGGTGAGCGTGGGAACCACCGCGTCGAGAGGCAACTCGTGCACTCGTATGGGCTTGCCCGTGATCGCCGAGAGCGCCGCAGCCGCGTCGTTCATGGACCTGGGTGGTCCCCCCAACTCGACGACCTGGGACTTGTCCGTGCCCTCCACAATCAACTGTGCGGCAAGCCTGCCGATGTCGACCGTGGCGATCATGTCGAACGCGAAGGCGGCCGGCGTGAAGCTGGGCAGAATACCCTGGTCGAGCATGCCGAGAGAACCGCCCAGGTTCTCCATGAAGTAGGCGGCACGCACGGTGGAGAACCGCGTCCCCGCGATGCCCGCAAACCGCTTCTCCGCCCGATGCAACCCAGCGATCGGCCCCGTGCCCGACGGGTGCTGCGCTCCCACCGAGGACAGGAATACGACGTGCGGCACGCCGCTGTCCTCGATGCCCTTCGCGAGCGAGGCGATCGTTTCGTCCTGGAATTTCGCGAAGCTCGGCGCGGCCATGTTGGGCGGGATCAACAGGTAGGCGGCCTCGACCCCCTCGAGGGCACGCGCCACGGCTGTCGCATCGCCCAAGTCCGCGACGGCCACCTCCGCCCCCCGAGCCTTCCAGCCCTCCCCCTTCGCGCGATCCCGTACGATGACGCGAACCGCTTTGTTCTGCGCGAGCAACGTCTCCGCGGCGACCTTCCCCGTATTGCCGGTGACCCCGGCGATGGCGTACGTCACGTTCGAACCCTCCTCCGCACCAGGTTGGAGGCGCGGTCTCGTCAATCTGGGGCTGACAGCGACATTCGTCGAGTGCAATGATCGCATCATGGTCATGCATCCCATGCATCTTGTCGGCATCGACCTGAACCTTGCCCTGGTGCTGCATTCGGTGCTCGAAGAGCGGAGCGTGTCCCGCGCGGCCCGTCGACTCGGCCTCAGCCAGTCCGCCACGAGCCACGCCCTCGCCCGCCTCCGCAACCTTCTCGACGACCCGGTCGTGGTGCGCACCCCGGAAGGGCTCGCGCCCACCCCGCGTGCGCAGCTCCTCGCGCCTGCTCTGGCCTCTGGCCTGCAAGCGCTCGAGCAGGCCCTGCTCACCCGCCCCGCGTTCGATCCCTCGTCCGCCCAGCGCGCCTTCCGTCTCGGAGCGTCCGACTATGCCGAGTACCTGCTCCTGCCCCCACTCCTCGAGCGGCTCGGCAAAAATGCCCCTCTCGTCGACCTGTGGGCCGTGCCCCTGCGACCGGAACAGGAGAGCCAACTCGCCACCGGCGATCTCGACGTTGCCATCGGACTTCCGCCCGCCACCGACCGGCTCGCAGGCCTCCACCTCGAGCCGTTGTTCGAGGAACGCTTCGTGTGCCTGGTGCGAAAGGGCCATCCGCTGACCCGCGGAAAGCTGACGGTCTCACGGTTCGCGAAAGCTCGACACGCACTCATCGCCCCCAGGGGACGCCCCGGCGGCGCGGTGGACAGCGCGCTCGAGGGCAGAGGGCTCACCCGCCGCGTGGCCCTGGCCGTTCCCCACTTCCTCGTGGCACCTCCCATCATCGCGCGAACCGACCTGGTCCTCACCATCGCCGAACGCATCGCACGAGCCTTCCGAGCAAGCCTGCCTCTCACCGTCCTCGACCCTCCGCTGCCCCTTCCTCGCTTCACGGTGGCCATGATCTGGCACGAGAGGACGCACACGGATGCTGCTTGCGTGTGGCTGCGCTCCGCGATCCGTGAAGCCGCCAGCACCGTCGCATGAGCGTGCTTCGACGTTCGTGGACGCCGGTTGGTGACGCCGCCGGTTGGTGACGCCGCCGGTTGGTGACGCCGACGGTTGGTGACGCCGCCCGTTGGTGACGCCGTCGGTTGGTGACGCCGCCCGTTGGTGACGCCGTCGGTTGGTGACGCCGCCCGTTGG
>Ga0209575_10000054_pt1 | contig 147114 bp, 179 predicted proteins | sample Medcelwee11metaG_FD_187172 | JGI IMG/M metagenome (GOLD analysis project Ga0209575, IMG submission 187172) | Freshwater pond sediment microbial communities from the University of Edinburgh, under environmental carbon perturbations - Medium... | ecosystem: Environmental > Aquatic > Freshwater... | reverse complement strand
TCATTTTTTATTTTCATAAAAAATATTTTTTTAAATTAATTTTATTTAAAATATCTATCATTTTCTTTATATTTGAATGGTATCAAATTTCAAATGTATTTTCATATAAACCCTAATATAAATTTTCATATAAATCATGATACCATTCAGATGCAAAAAATACTAGAAATATAGTATAAAAAGACAATAGATATATTCCTGTAAAGATTGGAATCATTTCAAATATTTTTCCTTTTATTTGTCTCCAATCATTGATTGTAGCAAAAATTAACCATGCTAAAACAGCAAGATTTAATACCCAATTAATTCCTATAACAAAACTAAGTAACATTCTCTTTTTTTCATTATTTCTTGTTTAAATATTAAATTTTTATTAAAAATCAAAATTTAAATCAAATGGAATTATCTGAAAAACAAGTAGAAAATATAACGTTACTATTTGATAGTATTTTTTACATGCAAAAATTGGCTGATAAATATATTTCTCTAGATGAAAATGGTAAAAGGATTGCTCAAAATATTCTTCCTAAAAAAGACTTGGTTTTTATAAATCCTGATACAGCTATAATGAGTATAGAATTTGATATTATATCATTATATGTACAATATACCAATAGTGATCCTATACATGGTATAGATTTCAAAGACGTGAAATTAGTAATGTTACAGACACGGAAAAGTTTTAGAGAATGTTATCAGGAATTGGTAAAGGAAAAAGGGGATATAATTAATGCTATAATGAAAATAATGAAAATATAATAAAAGAAAAATATTTATAATTATATAAATATCATTGAAAAAAAAAAGAAAAAATCACCCCGAGCAAGATTCGCATGTTTTTGCCTTTTCAAGCTCAATAGTGAATTTTTGAGCATTTGCGCCACTTTGTGTCCTTATATAATAAGACCCAGTTTTTAAACCTTTTTTCCAGCCATAGAAATGCATGGATCCCCATTTAGAATAAACAGGATCTTGTAGAAAAATATTCAAACTTTGACTTTGATCTATGAAAATAGCCCTATCAGCAGCTAAATCTATCAATGTTTTTTGAGAAATTTCCCATACTGTTTTATATACGTTTCTAATTTCTCTAGGAATTTCAGTTATATTTTGTATCGATCCGTCGTCCCTAATAATTTTCATTATAATATCATTTGTATATAAACCCAGGAAATTTAGCCTTTTTACTAAATGCTGATTGACTACTGGGAAATCTCCAGCAATTGTAGTACGTCTAAAAATATTGGATGTAAATGGTTCAAATGATTCCATATTTCCTAATATCTGAGATGTAGTTGCAGTTGGCATTGGAGCTAATAATAAACTATTTCTCAAGCCATATTTTATGATATCCTTTTTCAATGTATCAAAATCCCACATTTTAGGGCCTAGAATTTCATTGGAAAATGTTTCTACTTTTGGGATTTCTTTTGGATGTTCCATTTCTTCAAATTTTCTCTTTCCTTTAGTATTTCCCTCAGAGTTTTTAATTTTTTCCAATCTTTCCTCTTCCCACATGTCATACTGTAAAATTCCCTTTGACGCCGGACTACCTTGAAAAGTTTCATACTGCCCATGTTTTTTAGCCAATTCAAGACTAGATGATAATGCTCCATAGTAGATACTCTCAAAAATATTTCTATTAATTTCCTTTGCTTTTTCAGATTCAAATGGTACCTCTAAAATTGCAAAGAGATCGGCCAATCCTTGAATACCAATACCAATGGGTCGATGTCTTTTATTGGATAATTCAGCTTCTGGGGTAGGATAAAAATTCTTGTCAATTATACTATTTAAATTCTCTGTGATTATACCTGCCATTTTAGCCAATAAAGAGTAATCTACTTTTGGAAGAATATACTCTTTCAATTCAGAATAACCTCCTATCTTGTTTCCAGATAGAAAAATTTGAGGCCAAGTCTTGGTATTATTTTTCTGTTTAAATTCAGTCTTTTCCTCTTCAGTTTCTAAAATAGTGTATTTATATTTTACATTGTACTGTTTTAACAGAGATGTGGCCAATAGACAATATTCACAGTTTTTAATACCATAGATTTCTACATGGCCTGACATTGCTGCCTGTGGTATAATAAATTTACTCACGGCAATGCTGCTAAGATTACAGGTAGCTGTTTCATTCTCATCTGAATATTCCATTATTTCTGTACAATTTCCAGTGAGTATCCCATTAAAAATTCCCTTGTGTTCTTCTGGCTCATTAAAACAGTATGTATCTCCTACAAGATAATTTTTTTGTATAGAGGAAACTGAGATTACTAAATCAGATTTATCCACAATTCTCCTTGGGGAAGTTTTCAAGAAAACGCCATCATGTTTTAATCCTCTAGTTTTTAACATTTTATATTTACTCATTTCTAGTATGATATAATTTTTCTTGACAAATGCCATTACTCCCAATGTAGAAAATAACAGCAAAATTTGCTTATTAAACATGTAATTTCCAGGATCAATTAATATATATTTTTCATTGGATTTTCCATTGGATTTTCCATTATATTCCCCATTAGATTTTTCATCATGTTCATATACATCTGATGCATCAAGAAATCCCGCTAACCATTCCAGTTTATTTTGTAGATTTGCATTAATGGGAATGTCATTGTTAATATCGTTTGGCAATGTAAAAATTTTGATATTGATTTTTTTATCAGAAGGATAGCCAAATTCTTCTAATCTTTCCGCAAGAGTAGTTTTGGCATATTCTACTTTGATTCTCTTTACATCATTTTTTCCTTTGGAATGTCTAGATGCATAGCTAGTATCATTTTTACAATCAATGAGAAAATAACCATGAGATGTTATAAATGCTCCGCGGACATATGGATGCTTTATTTTTTCTCCATTTTCGATAATTGGAAAAGAATAATCAATAATGATATCTCCCTTGACTAAATCCTCAGTCTTTTTAATATCATATCCTCCGCCTAAATTTCTTGGGGACCCTGGATTATTGAGGTCCTTGACATAAAACCTATGATAATCTGTGCATTTTAAATTTAGACCATTATTAAAGGAAACTTTATTCATTTGTACATTTTCTCCTGTTTTTCTAATTATAGTCTCTGAAAATTTCTTGCCATTCCACACCTTGGTCTTTTTATTTTCAAGAGAATATATAGGATGGTAACCATTTTCAGTCAAGATAGGGGTATCTGCAGATACGCATAGATTGCTACTTTTTATAGTACCAATATTTTTCTGATTACTCTTTCTATTTACAGCGTCTTTATAGCACATGTATGGCAACCCTGTTTCTATCTGAGAAGTGAAAATAGTATCCCATATTTCCCTGGCCTGTATTTTTTTCACATATTTACCCTGAGAAACATATTTATTATACAAGTCTATATATTCATCTCCATATACCTCATTTAATCCTGGGCATTCGTCAGGATCTAATAGATACCATTCTCTATCATTCTCTACACAATTCATAAAATGATCAGATATCCATAGACCATAGAATAAATCTTCTGCTTTTAATTTTTCAGGCATTTTTTTATTTCTTGCATTTATAAAATCAATGATATCAGGATGATGGGGTTCAAGATACATTGCAAAACTACCAAATCTTTTTCCTGATTGATTAACATATAAAGCAGTATCATTATATACCTTTAACATTGGCATTAATCCGCTACCCAAGCCATTTGTCTTTCTAATACGTCTTAATTTAGATCTAATCATGGAAATATGTATCCCAATTCCTCCGGCCCATTTTGATATTTTTGCACAATCAGAAATATTCTTGTATATTCCTTCTATAGAATCATTTGATCCCAATAAAAAGCATGAAGCCAGTTGGGGATATCTACTTCCTGAGTGATATAGAGTAGGGGTAGCATGGGTAAAATATCCCAAGGAGAGATAGTTATAGGTTTCCCTAATTTTTTCTAGAAAGCAGGGGTTATCCATGTGTAATTGGATAGCTACTCGCATCCATAAATGCTGAGGTCTCTCTATCAGTTTAACCCCTTCTGAATCCCCATTTTTATAATGTAATTTATGCAAATAGGAATTTTCAAGGGTTTTAAACCCAAAAAAGGAAAAATTGAAATCCCTAGAGAAATCAATCATTTTATTCAATTCCTCATAATTTTTCTTGACAAATTCATAATATTCATTGCACACCAATGGTGCATGTTCTCCTAAAATATCGATATTATTATATAAAATTTTAGTAATTCTTAATAGACAAGTTTCAGTATTTTTCTGATGGTTATCAATGACTATTCTTGAAGCCAATATTCCATAGTAATAATTATTTACAGACATGCTAATGCAAATATTGGCGCTTATAGTATCAATTTGAGCAGTGGTAATTCCATCTACAATGCTTGCAGCCACTTTTTGAGTAATGACCACTGGGTCAATTTTATCGGTCAATTCTCCAGATAAAAGGTATGCAATTCTTCTAGTGACTTTATCAAAAGAAACATTTTCAGTTCTTCCGTTTCTCTTTACAACTTGGATAGGCTTCATCATTTTGGTAATTATTATTGCTAGTTTTTTTTATTATTTATTCGGTTTAAATAAATTCATTTTTAATAAATTTGGTAAATTCTTTATTGAAAAAGTCTAAATAAATGTCATATAAAAAGATTATAAATTTTGGGAATATCGCTCCAAGGAATCCATTGGCAATTTGTCTAAATAATACTATTGATAATAAATTTAATGGGGGGGTACTAGGGGATACATTCACAGGTCAATCTGCTAATAATTGTCAGAGACTTTTAGCTGATTATTGTGCAACAAATTGGGATGGTTTTTGCGAAGTTGCTAGCAAAAATACTAATCAACAATATCCCAATATAGTAAATGCTAGATCCGCTGTATATAATCCATATCCTCCATTAATGGCAGGGGAGCAATTAATAAGAAATGCTGCATTCAAGCGTTTTTGTTATTACCCTGGGACAATTGATAAATGTGAGCTATTTGATCCTGTCAATCCAATGTCCCCTAAAATATGCTACCCTGTGAATCCCGATGATAGCATGATTTATCAGGATCCTGTGTGTCAAGTAATGGACTATTCATCTCTTGATACTGATCCATTATGGATTAAAATGCTGCAAAATCCAAGGGCATGTCTAGATATTTTAGCTAGAATTTATAATAATGCCAAAGCCACTGGAAATGTAGATAAATTAATGGTGGGGAATTTTGCTGAATTTGTCAAGATTAATCCTGATTATTTCAAGTAAATATCCTTGGTCAATACTTTATAGGTTTTATAAAGTAATTTTTTATTTATATTTTTTCTGCTATAGATTGCAATAATTTAGACGTTCTCTCATTTTTCACTTGAATTTCATATAATTCTCTTTTATAATCATGTAGCTTTTTCTCGAATAAAGGAATATCTGGAGTACCTATATTATCTAGTAGGACTTTTAATATACTAATGAGACATATCAATTTTTGCTCTCTATTTTCTATAGAATTTGCATGGTCCAAAATATTATTTAATATGGATAATAATTTATTGGTATATTTTATACCACCACCTGCAAATCGCAGTTTTTCTTCTAATTTTTTCTGTTCAAAATATGTACCATTTTGTTTTCCTAGAGAAAGTAATTCTATTTTCATTAATTGTTGTAATACATAATTTTTTGCCCCATAATCATTAAATTTAGCGTCAGACATTTTTTCTTAATTTTTTAACCAATTTTCATTTAAATTCATTTTTATTCTAATAACTAAAAAATAACCAATCATGAAAATTCCCCTAGAATTAATAGATTTAATTTGTAGTAAAATAAATGAGGATATCTTGGTAAAAATTTGTTTTTATAATTCTGCGGAAATCCATACAGAAACTCCCCTTTATTTTCTTAATGAAAAGCGTATAAAAAAATATTGGAATGATACTGGAATTTGTTCATTAGCGATAGATGGCGATTTTCAAGGAGTAAAATATTTAATATCTTCAGAAGATATTTCAGCAGTAATTAATAATGCTGTAATGTTGGCTAGTGCTAACAATCATTTCCACATTGTGAAATATCTAGTATCATTGGGGGCTGATATCACATTTTACGATAATATAACTGTATTATCTGCATGTGAAAATGGACATTTGGAAATGGTAAAATATCTGATATCTTTAGGGGCTAATCCTCTAGATCGTGATAATCTTGCATTAGTATGGGCATCTTATCGAGGTCATTTGAATATAGTAAAATATTTAATATTTTTAGGAGCTAATGTGTCAGCTAGAAATAACGAGTCGGTGATAGATGCTAGCCAATTTAATCATTTAGAAATAGTAAAATATCTTGTCAAAAAAGGTGCCGATCCTTTTGTTAAAAATAATTATCCATTGATACTGGCGAACAGATACAATCATTTACGTATTGTAAAATATCTAGTATCATTAGGGGCCAATATCAGAGATCAAAACGATAAAGTAATATCTGATGCTATACATTATGGTTATTTACCTATATTAAAATATGTACATTTTATATTAGGAAAAAATTTCACCTTTACACCACAAGATTTAAAAGCTGGAATTAATCAGGAAAGATATCACATTATCAGATATTTATATGACCAAAAATTACTAGAGAAAAAAGAGTATATAACCGTTATAAATAATGAGCTTATTGAAGCAAGTAAATATGGACAGTTAAAATTAGTCAAATTTTTAGTAGAAATAGGAGCTGATATAACTGCTCAAGATAATATGGCTTTATGTGAAGCCAGTTCAAAAGGTGAATTAGAAACAGTAAAATATTTAATTGGTAAAGGTGCCGGTATAAGTAAAAAATATCCTCCAATAATATGGGCAAGTGAAAATGGTCATTTACATGTAATAAAATATATGGTAAAAATAGGAATTGATTTTAAACCAAAAAAAATTAACAGGGCTCTAATTTGTGCTTGTACAAAAGGCCATTTACAAACTGTGAGATATTTAGTATCTTTAGGGGCTGATATCACTGCTGAAAATAATGAATCTTTGGTGAGGGCAAGTGCAGAAGGTCATTTAAAAGTAGTGAAATATTTAGTATCTCAAGGAGCAGATATTGTAGCTCAAGATAATCAGGCCTTGACAGAAGCTAGAATATATGGAAAAACAAATACAGTAAAATATATAGAAGAATATATAGAAGAATATAGAAAAAAATAAATGATTAAAAGCAATTAAAAAAAAAGATTATTTTATAATTATATAAAATAATGGAAATTCCTCTAGAATTAACAGATTTAATTTGTAGTAAATTAAAACCGGAATTTATAGATAAAATATGTAGTATAGAAAATATAAAAGAAACCCCCCTATTTTCTCTAAACAAAAATCGTATAAAAAAATATTGGGAAAATACGCATACATATAAATTAGCCATGGATGGCAATTTCAACGCTGTAAAATTTAATATAGAAAAATATGGAAAAAAATATGATTTAAAAGCAAAACAGGATATTTTTATTTTCGCATGTCAATATGGGCATTTAGAATTGGTAAAATACTTGGTGGGATACATGTTTCAATTTGATAATTTTTCATTAGTAAATTATATCACGGCTCAAGATAATGAGCCAGTAATATCTGCTAGTAGTAATGGCCATCTCGATACAGTAAAATATTTAATATCTTTGGGGGCTGATATTAATGCTAAAAATAATGATGCCTTGACTTGGTCATGTATTAGAGGCCATTTTGAAACTGTAAAATATCTAGTATCTTTGGGGGTAGATATCAAAGCTAAAAATAAAGGATTAATTTTTGCATCTGCTGGAGGGCATCTTGATATAATAAAATATTTAGAATCCTTGGGGGCAGATATCAAGGCTCAAAATGACCAAGCAATTATACGTGCTAGTTATAATGGGCATTTACATGTAGTAAAATATCTAGTAACTGTAGGCGCTGATATCACTGCTCAAGATGATTCTGCATTAGGATATGCGAAACAATTTAAACATGCAAATATAATAAAATATATAGAATCTGGCGAATATAAAAATGACTATAAAAGAAACCCAATCAGAATTAATAACAGACAATACAAGTATTCAAAATTTAATTTATAAAGTATTTTTATAAATATTTTTATAAAAATATTTATAGGATTATTTAAAATTAAAAGGAAAAAATAGAAAAAGAAAGGAAAAAATGTTTCAAGCAGTACCAATACAAAAAGATATGCTAAATACCCAAGAATATAATGTATGCAATTTATATCTGGAAGGCAAGCAGCCATCTGATTATTATGAAAAATTAGAGAATACTTATACAAAAAATTGGATTGATATTTTTCACCTTGATTATTCTGTTTGTACTATTGATAATAAATGGTCATTGGACATAATAAAACAAGCATATGCTATAGGAAAGCATACTAGAAAAATACCAAAAGGCTATTTGGATGAATTGGAAATTATTGCAGCCATATTGGGAAAAACAATAAATTTTACAGAAAATAAAAAATACTTTGTCAGATCTGAAAATGTAAGCCTGAAAACAGGAATACATAAAGCTGGGCCATATACTAGTATTTTACAGGTTTTGGAATCGTTAATAACTTGTAACGAAAAACATTCACCAATTATTGAAAATTCCCAAGGGGAAATAAATCCCATTATCCTATACTTTTTACCTTGGGTAGAAATTGACCTTGAATTTCGAGTATTTGTATATAATGGGAAAATAACTGGAATCAGCCAGCAGCATTGGTATGAAGTGGATTATGTTAAAAATGGTGGATCAATAAATGCCTGGGCAAATCCATTTAGAAATAAATATGAAGAATTTACCGATAAAATCCCAAAATTATTAGAGTTTTGTAATGATAGTATAAAATTATTAGAGGAATCCGTGGGAAATCATAAAAAAATCTTTACAAAGGGTTTCACAAAGGGTTTCACAAAGGGTTTCACAAAGGGTTTCACAATGGATATTGCTCTATTAAAATCAGGTAAATTTTACTTTATAGAAGTAAATGGTTTTGGAGCTGAATATTCAGCAGGATCATCTCTTTTTCATTGGAAGAGAGATAATCTAGAGGATACAGAGAAAATCCCCGAGTATAGATATTTGGTGGATTCAAAAAAATATCTAGCTAAATATAGTTATTGGATACATTTTCCTAGAAATTTTGAATTGGAAGAAATAAAAGAATATCTAGAGAAAAACCCTATTACGACCTCATAAATAATTAAACCAATTTTTTATATTATTATAAAAAATGGAAAATAAATAGAAAAAAGAAATATTAAATAAAATGCTAGTATCAGGTACTCTTTTAAAAAATTCCTTTGATAGGTATCAAAAATCCAAGAAAAATGACTCTACCGAATATTTTAACGAAAAATACGGTGTATGGGAATCCACTACAGCAGGAGTATCTTCTTCTGTAGATTTTTTTATATTTCTAGTGGCATTGATATTTTTTGTAATTGAAATACTACTTATTTATTATGCTATAGTTTTAGCTTTGAAATGTACTAAACCAGGAACATCGGAAAGAATAGCTCATTTATCATTGGCTATTTTCTTTACATTTCCCTATATTTTATTATCTGTATTTTTTGGCAAGTGTGCTCAAGAGAAATTATCCAATACAAATTTTTTAATGAGTGATCTCTCTGTATAATCTTAATAATTTTATATTGAATATAAAATTTTTTATTTTTATTATTTTTTTCACATGTAAAAAATTAAAGAAAACTAATTTCCTTTAATTTTTCAGTGTATAATTCTTTTACACAATTTGCCTCAGATTCCAAGAGATATATCCCTGACTCATCAGTTTCACTTAGATTTTTTGCATCAATTTTAGCTTTATCCAAATCTGTATAAATTCCCATTACTTTATCTAGTACATCTGAATAGATTAAATATACTATTTTTGGGTGGGGTTCTACTCTGGAATTTTCACTATTTTTTATATTTAAATTAGCCATCATTTTATCCCCTTCTGAATCCGATTGATTAATGATTGTTTTTCCAATGGTTTTATGGAGGGAAATATCCTCTTTTAAAAATTTTTCCACCTTGATCAAATGTTTATTAGAAAAGATCCAACCTGGTTTTCCCTTGAGATTTCTATTAAATCTGCCTCCTAATTCTTTTAATTGATCCTTGATAGATTTAGTATCGCCATATACAGCAAATGATTTATCAGTATAATTGACTATTTCAATGTCTCTAGGATTTTCCATTTTTATTACCTTGGTATCTTTATTTATATCTTTAATAGTTATTCAATTTTAATATAAAATTATATATATATAAAAAAGGATTTTTTAGAAATGATCACAGAGAATCAAAGGAGTGAAATACGTGTATAAATTTTCACATTTAGGTACTCCTTCTACATTTGGTTTTGCATCCCTTCCATATATAGTAAATCCAGCTGCTTTTGGATGACCTCCTCCATTGGGCATTTTGCTACATATTTCCGCAAGATTTAGTTTAGAATTATCTCCCAATCTCATTGAAATCCACCATTCGTCTTTTGGAAAATTATACTCCCATAAAACTGCAATTTCTATCCCATCCATATTACTGATAATATTACCAACTTCTGAACGCAAATGTCTAGGGCAATTACTCATTCCCACTATATAATCTCTGTCAAAATCAATTGAAAAATCAGGCCCACATCCATTAAAGGTAGCTCTAGTGAAATTTTTAGTGTAGAAATCCAGAGTCTTTTTTTCTTGATCTAATAGCACATTTCCTATCTTTTCAAAATACTCTATATTTTTATCAATAGTTATTTCAGGTATATTTTCTTGTAAGAGAGTATCACCACAAATAGTTATTTTAGTATCCTCGCTTCCAATTTTTGAGCCATATTTCGTATGCAATTCCTCAAATTTTTCCACTGAATCATGATAACCCATTGCATGTGTAGCTTTTCCAACTGCTTTACTCCATGGATATTCCCATTTCCATAAATCCCTATCAGCAATCATTTCTACTATCCAAGACCTACGAATATAACATGGATTATGAGTGGCATCCCAAGCCATTTGAGCTCCACTTCTCTTCATGTCAAAGACAATTAATAAATTTTTTCTCTCTGATTCCAATCCCTCCAATTCTTTTTCAGCAGATTCATGATGGTCCAGAATAGTTATAAATTTGGCTGTTTCAGCCATTTTTAATATGACATCTCTTTTATAGGAAAAATCTACTATTATCACTAGTTTATCTTTTATCAATGAAAATGGAGGATTATCCCCATGTTTAGCGGGAACCAATGTTATATTATTATTTTTCCTCCAAAAACACCAAGCGGCACATGTGCCATCAGAACAGGGAGAATGATATATTAATACAGTTTCACTATCGAGAATGATATTTTCACCAATACAAAGTCCTCTATTTTTACTCATTTTTTTCTTTAATTTTTATAAACTATAAAAATTTAAATGGTTTTATAATTTGATTAAATAATTATCATTTTTGGGTTTTATCATTTTTCATGAATAATTTTTTCTCTTTCCATTCTTTCAATATAAATTTTATACACTTCTGACTCCATTAATCTTCCCCCCTTTGATACTAGAAATTCTACTACATTTTCATGTCCATTTAATTTGGCTATACCGATTGGATAATCATTATCAGCATTAGCAGGGGAAGAATATTTAATAAATAATTGAACCATCTCCAGATCCCCTATTGCACTGTAATATTTTATACCATAATATTGGTCAGCATTGACATTGGCTTTATTTTCCAGTAATATTTTTATCAAGGATTTATTGTTATTGTACATTGCATGTCGTAAGCAAAAATCGTCTTGTACATGGATATCTCCTTCCAAGGATATTAATTTTTTTATAATTTCTAAATGACCTCCAAAAGCCGCTATCCTTATTGGGTAATTATCATTTACCTTTACATCTGCTCCTTTGGTAATTGCATCTATGAACTGAATATAATCCCCTGTGAAACAAGCCATTCTAAGCTGCATATTTAATTTATTGACTTTTTCCTTTTCATTATACTTGGTAATATATTCATCTATTAATTTTTGAGTTGGGGGATCTAGTACTTTCATTATTTCTTTATTTGAAAAAAGATTGTATTAAATAGAAATTCAATTTTACCGAAAAATAGAGAAATAAAGAGATGGAAAAAATAATAATGATATCATTAATTATTATCATTATTTTCATTATATTAATACCAGCGATAAATATACTATTAAAAACTCAGAAATCCCAAGTAAATAATATATACCTAAATTCATCTGATAAAAAGACATATTGTTCATCAAGTAGGGTAAAATGTCTAAATGATAGCGACTGTAATGGTAATTGTGTAAGTGACATGGAATATACCTGTCAAAATATTACTAACCCTGATGGGAATAAAAATCCAGATAAATTTTGCTTACCGGTAAATACTAATGAAAACTGTGATATTCGTAAAGGATGTATCCCTGTATGGACTGGCTGGGGAAATACAAATAGAATGGAATGGAGTAATCTGTGTTCGTTTTCCAGCTATTTTGGTGGAATAGGATGTAATCATACTCCAGGGGTTTGTGAGGTAAATGGAATTAATTTCATGACTGATAGAGATTATTCTATCTCCCCGCCAAAATTTGAGGATTGCGTTTTACCGAGAGAATTGATTGATCAAGGTTATACAATTAAACAGAGAATGGACGGCACCCCTATAATTATACCTCCAGGTCAGGGAAATTATTATAAATATTAATGAGTATTTAAAGACATTAATAAACTCATTTTTATACTGAATTAATATCCATATCGATTTAGGCTTAAATCTCCTCCTTGTTCTGTTAAATATTGTAAAATTTCTAAATTGCCAATACGTTTGGCTAATTTTGTACCATAATTATTATAAGCCTTTACACAGAATCCTTGTTCTACTAAATATTTTACTCCTAATAAATCATTTTTTCTTATTAATTTATACAGATTTGTTTTTTTCCAATAATTTTGAATTCTATTTTTATTGAGATTAAAAAGGAAATTATTAAAACTGCATATTTTCACTAATAATTTTCTATTAATTTTCTCGCATATAAAATCCATCAATTCTAGAGAAATTCTGTTAAACATTTTTTTACCTTTTTTTATATTAAAGGCGAAAAAGATAAAAAAATGGATACAGAAATGACAGATAAACAATTATTATCTTCTATACTAAATTGTATTGATACAAGTGATCTTATAAAATCGGCTTGTAAAAAAGGAGATTTTCCATTGGTTAAATACCTATTGGATAACTATGAAATACGCTATACTATAAAATTACTATTAGAAGAATCTTGCAAGGGGGGAAATTTAGACTTGGTAAAATTATTTTTCAATGGAGGAAACCCTGATTTGAATACACTTTTATGCGAATCATGTCATTATGGGCATTTAGATGTGGTAAAATATCTAGTAGAACAAGGAGCGGATATAAAGGCTAATAAAAGTAATGCCCTTGATTGGGCTGTCACAGGTAAAGCTAAAACATTTGATACTGTAAAATACCTATTAGATAACGGGGCGGATCCTGTAGAGTGTTATGCTGTTGGAAGAGCCTTTAAATTTCGTAATGGTCATATAGCCCAATTTATCATTGATTATTATTATATTCCCAGAGGTATAGAATTACCCGATTGTGTTAGGAGATAAATCTCTTGATTTTAATTTTATAATGATATAAAATTTATTACTTTTTATTAAATATTTGTTTACTTTTTTACTTGATTTTTTCTCGCCTTTCGAAAAGCCTTTTTGCACATTTTTTTAGAATGTTCAAAACATGGAACAAGATGCTCGAAATCTTCAATAAAAACAGAATATACATCTTTGAAGCCACGTTTTGTAATGATTTTACAGCCACAGTCCTTTACTATTGTTCCTGTTATTTTTTTACAATCATGAAAGCCGCTCACAATTTGTTCGCATGTACCACATTTATAATCTGGAGAATAATTATCAAAATCTCCTTTCTTTTCTACTGTTATTTCAATACCGGTTATACTGTTCATTTTTCTCTTGATTTTTTCCTTTTTTCTAAATATTTGATTCAATTTTATTTTCTCTCTTTCTCTTTTTCTTTCTCTAATAAATGGTTTCAAAATCAGCATTGTTTTTTATTGCGATAACCATTATAATTATCGTAATCATTATTGTAATAGTTATTATTGTTAAGGGTAAAAAACCTAAACCCAAGCCTGAAAAAGTGATTAATCCGCTAAAGAGATTTTTCATTCCTAGCTATGGTAATGTAGAAAGAATGAAAGCTATTGGCAAGTATTTTGATGCCATAGAGGGGGTCCTTCCAAAGCCAGGAGTAGCCAATATAAATAGTTTTGATAAAATGTTAAAAATTAGTGATTTTACACGGAAAGATTCAATAAATCTGATATATCTAATGTTAAATACAACTAGAACCCCCAATCAACAAGGATTAGGAATAAGTAGTAATGTAATGGATCCTTGGGAGGATGCCTTTTTACACTCTACAGATCCATCTCTTTTTGTTATTAAAAAATTAAATGATACCACTATTAAATTTGTATGGAGAAAGGACTATAGAACATCTTGTACGGATCAGGCTCAAAAATGTACATTGGGATGTGGGGACCCGAGCGAGGGTGGAATAATTATCACTGGTTACCGATTATACAGGTATTATCCCCCATATACATCCTCTACATTGATAGAGGAAAAAAGTGATACTGGTCAACCATTTTTTACCTCTACAGATTCCATACATACAGATGCCCAAGTATGTTATTATGTGAGATCTCTAGATCAAAATGGCAAGGAATTATATTATTCAAATCCAGCCTGTATTATACCCAGTACATTGACTCCATTTCAAGGAGTGATTTGTGCCAGTATCACAGGGAACCATGATCCGAGTATATCGACTCTGGAGAATAAAGACATTTACGTTAATTCATATACAGCTGATTTTTATACGGCCGATGATTCTACCAAATTTTATTTCAGTTTCATGAATAAAAAACAATGGGGATGCTCGTGTGAAAATGGAGAATGTTATGACCAGCAGAAATTTTATACGGGGGAATCCGGGGATCCGGACGTTATAAAGGACACTATTACAATTTCAGATAAATCAGGGGATACTACATATTATCACTATAAATTGACCAAGAAAAGAAGTGAACTTATCGGATTAAATTTATTAAATAATAACGCTATAGGTCATGTCTATTGTCCATCCCAATATAATCCAGTACTCAGCATTACTCCTCCTGATTATAGATATGCTTCTGCATTTCCTTCTTGGGGAGTCATCACAACTGGTATAAATAATAGAATTCAAGAAAGATTGTGGTTTGGATATTTCATGAATTTAACTCATCCGGTATATATCCAAAAAATACAGGAATATCTCACCACTGCTACTAAATATGGGTACAATGGGGCATTTTTTGATATGCTTCAACCCTATAGAGTTTCTCTACATAGTCCATGGGGGGGTAGTGCAGAGGCAGAAAGCATGGAATATTATGACCAAGCTGGATTTCAAGATAGTTCTGATCTCTCTAAAAATCCATGGACTGCCGCAGCTATAAAATTGGTATCTATACTCCAGGATTGGAAGAAAAAGAAATTATCCAACTTTAAATTAATAGGTAATTCCTTACCAATAGTCTCTCCAGATTATTCCTCTTGTAATTTCAAGGGAGTGATAGCTAATGAATTAATCCTGAAAATATGCAAGGGTTTGGATGGAGCTTTATCTGAAGCGGTTTTCCCTGAAGGATATGGAGAACCTCTATGGTCAGAATGTATGAGGATATTTGATAATATAGTATCTAGTGGAAAAATATTAATGCTGTTATATCCAGGCTATGACATGATACCATTTTTAACTGATCCAAGTAAAGCAAAATATAGGTTATTCCTGATTGTCTCATCGTTAATGGTAGATTCACCTGATGGGGGTGGTGTGGTCATGGGGGCTCATACAGCAACAGACATGACATTAGGACCATATGCCGATTTACAGCCAGAATTTAATTTACCCCTTGGAAAAGCGATGGGAGATAGACAATGGACAGGAGATGTATTTCTCAAAAAATTCGAGACTGGGGTACTAGTAATCAACCCTAACAAAGATGATAGATATATATCCAGCGATGATATAGATAAATATAATATAAGAAATAATTCAGAAATAATATTGGGAGATATAGGGGCACAACCGACAAGTGATACACCTAAAGATACAGTACCTCAAATAGGAAGATTAATTACCAATGATATTTCAGTGGGTTCAGATGGGAGTATTTTGGTACCTTCATTATCTGCCAAAGTATTTGTGCATTAAAAAAACAAAAATTTTAAAAATGATTTTAAAATGAAAAATTGGAAAAAATAGAGAAAATATGGAAAACCTAAATATGGATAAAACAAATGGTGAAATTATCTTGAATGAACAGCAACAAGAAATATACGATGAAATGATCAATAAAAAAAGCCTATTTATAACAGGACCTTCAGGGACGGGAAAATCTGAATTAATAAAGAAATTTTATAGAGACATTGTTTCCTCCAATTTTTCACATAAAAATAAGGAATATTTTGGTAATATTGCATTAACATCTACAACGGGAATTTCCGCATTTAATATAGGTGGTACAACTATGCATTCTTTTCTGGGTATAGGATTAGGAACAGAAACATTGGAAACACTATATAAAAAATTGACAAAGTCATATTTTTATAGGAGTAGATGGGTAGAAACAAGGACTTTGATTATTGATGAAATTTCCATGCTTGATCCTGATCTTTTTGATAAAATAGAAGAATTGGCTAGAAAAATAAGAAGAAATGAATTACCTTTTGGTGGTATGCAAATTATTGCTACAGGCGATTTTTGCCAACTCCCCTGTATTGGAAACAATAAATTTTGCTTTGATAGTAAATCGTGGAATAAATGTATAAATAAGGTATATTACTTGCAAAAAATAATACGACAATCAGACGTTATTTTTCAGACATGTCTCAATGAAATTAGGCTTGGAAATCCTAGCAGAGAAACAATGGAAATATTAAAAGCCTGTGTAGGTAGAGAATTGCAAGTAAAAAATGGTATTAAACCTACTAAAATGTATCCTCTAAAAATAAATGTAGATGATATCAATAAAACAGAGCTAGAAAAACTGGTAAATTCTCAATCCCTAGAAATTTACCAATATGAATTGACTGTGATTCCTAATAAAGGATATCGTGGAGACATAAATGTCGATACTGAAAGATTCCTTAAAAATGCTAGACCAAATAGGATATTAGAATTATGTATAGGAGCTCAGGTAATTTGTATATATAATTTAAACCCAGAATTTGGTATAGTAAATGGTAGTAGAGGAGTGGTATCAAGATTTGGAGAAAATGACTTGCCAATAGTACGTTTTTTAAATGGAGTAGAAATTCCCATTTCTTATCAGACATGGGATGTAATGGATAAAGATGCTAAAATTTTAACCTTTGAACAGATTCCATTAAAATTAGCTTGGGCTACTACAATTCATAGTAGTCAAGGTTTGACATTGGATTATCTAGAATTATCAGTTGCGGGAATATTTGAATTTGGCCAGTTTTATGTGGGAATTTCAAGGGCAAAATCGTTAGAAGGTCTGGCCATTTTAGAAGACTTTGGGAAAGCCACTATAAAAGCTCACCCAGATGCATTGGAATTTTATAGCAATTTGGAAAAGGAAAATCAGGAAAAAATACCTAAATAAAATCGATAAATTTTATAACAAAATATAAAATTGTGATGATTCCATTAATTCCATTAGAATTAGCAGATCTTATTTGCAATAAAATAAGAGTAAAAAAATTGATAGAAATTTTAGGATTAAATGACGATCCTATTTTTTCTCTATCAATGTTATATAATTTAAATAAAAATCGTATAGAAAATTCCAGAAAAAAAAGATTATTTGCCATTATTGAAAATAATGATTTACAAGGTGTGAAAAATTTAAAGGTGACAAGAGAAAAAAAGAATCATAGAAATGAAACCACTAAATACTATCAAAGTGGTAGAGGAGAAATAGAAATAAATATAATAATGACACGGGCCTGTAGATATGGTCATTTAAAAATAGTACAATATTTGTTTGAAAATGGTGCCAATGTTAAAGCGTATTATAATAAAGCCATAATATGTGCTAGTGACGGAGGTTATTTAGATTTAGTAAAATATCTGGTAGAAAAAGGAGCAGATCCATTTGATGATCGTGCTATTGAATCAGCAGAAAATAATAAACATGAGAATGTAGTGAAATACCTAAAATCATTGAGGAAAAATAACTAGAGAAAATAAATTTTATATCATTATAAAATTCAATGAATTCAGTCAAAACAAATAAAATTGAAAAATGATTCAAATGTATAAAACTATTTACCAATAAAAAGGGAAAAAATTAAAATGGTATTCATCGCAGAACAAAATGGGGAACATTACGAAAATGAAAAAATAGGCTTTACTCTATATTCTAATACCATAAATATATACATGATGAATAAGTGGCAATTTTACAAGGTCAGTCCTGAAATATACACAAACTATGGAGATATAGCATTTTATCCTAAGCGCAAGTATATGATTGCATATCGGCAAGAACAAGATGGGATAAATATACTAGTGCTTTTTCAAATGAAAATTGGTATAAATTATGACTTGACCAGATATAAGCAGGAATATACCCAAAAATATATTGATTGTATGTTTATACATACTGTGGCTCAAGCAGTAAGACATAATAGAACTACTGTGGGTGTATATGAAACTGTGAAAAAATATGTGCTTGCGGGAGCCAATATATACACTGAAAATAGCTGGGCAATCAATACATGTAAAACCTATAAAAAGAATAATATAATTAACATGATTTTCATGTATAAAAATATAATGGGGAAAAAGACAATATTGACTAGAGATAGAAAGCCATGGAGACCTAGATTTGTTTCATATAATCATGAAAACCCCTCTGAAAAAAGTATTGAGGTTATAGAGAAAATAGAGAAAAAAACACCAATAAAAATATTGCCAAAGGAATTACCAAAGGACCCAAAGGAAACAAAGGAGTTACCCATAAAAAAAGTGATACAGGAAATTCATATGAAAAAAGAAGAGAATTTATTTGAATGGACAATTATCACTGATGAGGACATTATTAGTGGAGATATTCCGGATTATGATGATTTTAATGAAAAATTTGCCTCTGATCCAGAAAAGGGATTTTTAGAGGTACCAGAAAATATCAAGGAACCCCCCAATTTGGATAATGTGAAAATTGTAGAAAAAATCATTGATTCAGACCTATCAGAAACATTGGAAAGAAATAGAGATTACTGTATAAATTTTACATCTGGTGAAAAATATAAAACTGTAGATGATCATGCAAAAAATTGTAATTTCTGTGTATTAAGGCATTTTGCGAAAACATTTAAAATGATGAAAGAACAGGCTGAATTTTACGAGTATTGTCAGGCCAATGAAGAACCCCTAGTAAATATCATTCATGATAATATAAATAATCCTAAAAAAATATCAGATATAATGGCCATTAATTATTACCCAATAAATGAAATAGAAATGGCTCTAGATTATATAAGTAAAATAAGTAAAGTAAATAAAAAAATACCAATGAGAGAAATATATGAAATTGTAAAGGAACATACTAATATATTGGTATAGGGAAAATTGAATGAAAATTAAATGAAAAAATAAAATCAAAATATTTATAAGGTTATAAATATTATTAAATTTTTATTGAATAAAAAAACTAAAAAAATGGAAAACCTTGCCCCAGAAAATGAAAACGATAATATAGAGTATAAAAGGCATATCCTTGATTCTTCTGAAAATAACATTATAAAACTTGGATCTCAAATTTTACGGAGAATCAATGCTGAAAAAAATACAGATGGATACTCATATGGAGAATGTAAATATTACATAGGGATTGATGATGATGGGACATTAGGTAATTGTACAGAAGAACAGTATAAAATTAGTATTGATAATTTAGATAGGATATTAAAGTGTGTTAATTGCATCAAGATAACTCTTAGTGAAAAACAATATTCCGAAGGTAATTCCGAAAATTTTGTAGGGGAATTTTTACTAAGGGAAAATAATACAAATAGACCAATGGAAATATTTGTATTGGTAGGGGGAAGCGTAGATGCAGGAAAGTCAAGTTTTGTCGGATGTTTGATTTCAGGGGAAAAAGACGATGGAAGAGGGAAAAGTCGTTTACTTGTCCTATCAAACAAGGATGAAATTAAAACTGGAAGAACAATGAATATTTCCCATCAAATAATGGGATTAGACCCAAAGGGAAATCCAATTAGAAATGTTAATTATACTTGGGCTGACATTATAAATAATAGTAAAAAAATCATTAAATTTATAGATTTAGCTGGCCATCAAAAATATAGTAAAACAACATTGAAAGGATACACCTTGATGAAAGCCAATATTTGCTGTATTTTAGTAGGAGCAAATATGGGTGTCAATATCATTACAAAAGAACATATATTTTTATGCGTAAATTTAAAAATTCCCTTTTGTTTTATTGTATCTAAAATTGATCTATGTGAAAATAGGGAAAATGTATTAAAGGAAACTATTGACGAATTAAAGCGTTTAATGGGATTGGCCTCAATAAGAAAAAATGTATACATTGTCAAGGATAATCAAGATGTCATTTCTTGTGCTAAAAATATCTATTCATTAAATATAGTACCTCTTTTCAAGATTTCAAATATAACATTTGAGGGAATGGATAATTTAGTATCATTTTTCAATTTGATACCCTATAAAAAATTTGGAACTCAATCAGAGAATTCAACAGGAGGGAATACAGTGGAATTTTTTATAGATTCTATATTTAGAAAAAAAGGATTTTCATTGATAGTTGGAGGAATGCTGAACAAGGGCCAAATTTCATTAAATGATAAATTATTATTAGGTCCTGATAAAAATGGAAAATTTTATAATTGTACAATAAAGGGTATTCATTATAATAAATGTCCGATAGAATCTACCTTTAATAATTCCTATTATTGTTTTGCCCTGAAAAAGGATAAAAATGATTTGACAGATCTTAAATGGATTAAAAGGGGAATGGTATTACTTGATAAAAATCCAGTATCCTACAAGAGATTTTTGGCCAAGGTTCATGTACATCAAGTAAAAAAAGGGGGAAACTCAAGTCATACCACAACCATAAGAGTAAATTACGAGCCCACTGTACATCTCATGAATATAAGGCAAAATTGCAAGGTAATTGAAATAAAGGATAAAATAAGTAAAAGACCTGAAATTGATAATGTACTAACGGGAGGGGATATAGCCAACGTATTATTCCAATTTAAATTTAGACCTCATTATATTAAAATTGGAGAGAAAATATTACTAACAGAAGGCAATATAAAGGCAGTAGGGGAAATTATTAAAATATTTCAATGAATATTTCAAATAAATAATTAAAGGCAAGTTTTCAATAAAAAAAGATGAACATTCAATTTGAAAAATCTACAGTGATATTAACAGGAATAATTACATCCTATCTAATTGTATATGATTTTGGCACGGGAATCCCAATAAAAATAATTGTATTGAAAAATGGATTAATATTAATAGTAGGAATAGGATTATCATTAATCAATGAAAAAGTCATTAAATGGGTGGCTAGTGGAGGTAAAGGTCCAATGGGGTTTTTAGTAGGAACATTTGGATGGATCGGTACAATGATGACATCATTAGCTACCCTCACCATTACTAGGATTATTGTGAATAAAATATGCAGATAAAATTAGGATTTTATAGATATATGCAAAAATTAAAATTGAATTTTTTATTTTAAAAAACAGGAAAAACAAGAAAGATAAAAAATGCCTAATTGTCCAACTTGTGATAAAAATATCCCCACTACACCCTCTGATACAAAATTTAGGCACATTATATGTGATAATTGTACAGAGGAATTGTTTTTAGATGAATATGGCTATATCTTTGCAAAAGCGATATGTTCTCACTGTGAGATATTAAACCCATTGACCGGAGGTTTGATATCATGTCGATTAATCCCTGGTTATCATGGCAAACCCAAACCAAAAATTGATTGGGAAAAAATGCCTCATGGAAACACTAAATATACCAATATGAAGTTTTGGGAAAAAAATAAGGGAAACTTTGATCAATATGGATTTTTAAAGAAAAAATAATCATTTCTCATACAATATTAACAAATTTTATAATGATATAAAATTTCCTTTAATTTTTCATCAAATTTCAATTACAGGTTTCCAAATGTTTTATATATTTTTCACGCATTAATTTTTTACAAGTAGAATTTATCAAATTGATAGCCTTTTCACAAGTTTCATAATCCATTGTCCTCCAACAGGAATATGACGTTATTAGTACAGGTCCATATATTTTAAGCATTTCCGATATATCTGTAATGTCAGAAAAAGTATTATGTTTATGGGGATCTTTTCTATATTCAAACCCAATATGTTCAGCTATTATATTTCTATTTTTTTCTCTATGAAATTTATTCTTTTTTAATAATCGTCCAAACCTCTTTTTTATATTGGATATATTATGGAATATATCTGCAATTTTTTTAATGGGAAGAATATCATGTCTTTTCGGGTATTTATAATCATGATAATCTGTATAGGCAATCTCTATATCAAATTTTATATGACGTTGACCGTATTCATCAGTGGTAAAATCATTTACCACACAAAAATCATTATGAAAACCCCAGTCAATACAAGAGTATCCTTCTCTAGTTAAATTTGGCTCATGAGGAAAATTATCTGTACAAGTACACACTTGATACGAAAAATCAGGATATAAAATTATAGTATAAAAAGGCCCAGAATTTTTCCAGGCTTCATGGCTTATACGTCTGCATGATTTGGCTGAATCTAATGTTTCGCTTTCTGTCTCTGAATCATTGGAAAAATTATCTATATCTAAATTATTTAAATTATCTGACATTTTGTATCTTATTTTTTTCTTAAATAATTTCTGTATTAATATTTAAGGGAAAATTTATTGTATAAATGCCTAATTGTCCAAATTGTGGAGCTAATATACCTACAAAACCTGAAAAATACTTTGGAAAAAATGGAGATGATATTATACGCTATAAAGTATGTTTAAAATGTAATAAAATACATTATATAGATGCAAAAGAAAATATAGCCAGTGAAATAGAATGTCCTGGTTGTATGGTTTGGATCACTAGAGGTGGACCTAATCCTCAAATACCTTGTCATTCTATAAAAAATCACCATAGAATTCCTGGATATTTTGAGGAAATGAAAAAATATCCGGAAACTCTCAAAGAAACAGAATGTAAAGGTTGTTTTATACAAAATCCATTGACAAATGGAGAATTATCTTGTCTCGCTATTCCTGGCTATCATTTCAATGTGGAGAATAATCCTAATTTTGATTGGAGTAAAATGCCAAGTGGTGAAAAAGATTCATAGCGCAGAGAAAAAATATTTAAAGAAATTTTAAATATAAAAAATGCCTAATTGTCCAGCTTGTAAAACCAATATTCCTACAACCCCTCTTGAGAGTTATCATACAATGGAATATCAGCGTATTGAAAAATGCTCAAAATGTCTAGAAACCTATTATATAGATAAGAATGGAAACATTGCTTGTGAAACAGAATGCTCTGGATGTCTAGTGAGAATGTCTAGATCTGGACAACCTTGCCCATGTCATAACATCCCTGGCCATCATAAAATACCAGGTTATTTTATACATTGCAAAAAAGGGAAAAAAGATACTCATCATTGTAGAGTTCGAAATCCTATAACAGGTGGTACTTTATCATGTAGTGCTTTTCCTAATTTTCATGAAACAGAAATTCATTGGGAAAAAATGCCTATTGGATTTATTCCTAGAAATAATGAAAATCTTGCCAGGGTTTGAAAAAATATTTAAAGAGATTTTAAATATAAAAAATCAATAGAAATGCCTATTTGCCCGATTTGTAATACTAATATTATCGTGAATACCATCAGACCCCGTTTTAGCTTTGTAAATTGTCCTAAATGTAAAGATGAATTTTGTATAGACGGAAATGGTAATATTTCAGGTACAGTCCAATGTTCCGGTTGTATGATAAAAAATCCCTTGACTGGTGGCTATTTATCTTGTCACACAATTCCTGGCTATCATAATAAACCAAAAATTGATTGGAGTAAAATGTCAAATGGTGAGAGAATCTATAGAAGAGTTGGGGGGAAAATCTTTGAGAAATTAAAATCTTGTCAAATTGAAAAATAAAATTTTATATTTAAATATAAAATTATCAGTAAAAAAGGAAAAAATGATGAATAATTGTGTTTGCTGTGAAAAAAGGTTTAAAATAGAGTACCAAAATTATACAAAAAATAGCGATAACGATCTCAATTATTTTTGCAGAGATTGTAGAACAAGTGAAATTGTATGCGATGATTGTGGCAAGGAAAATTGGCTTGATTATTCTGTAATAAATGACTGGTGGATAGATCAAAATGAAAATAGAGATTTATGTGGTGAATGTAGAGAAAAAAATTATCAGGAAACGACCGGGAAATCTCATGGTAAATACTGTCAAAGATGTAGTAGGGAATACAATGATATAAATAATGAATCCTGTGAAAAATGCAGTAAAAGATATAATATAGGGGATGGCGATATATGCAATGATTGTCATGTTAAAATTCATTAACGTTTAAAACTGAATTTTTTGATATTAAAAATACTGAAAATATTTAAAGACAAAAATTTATATAAAATGGCCTTATCTCTCAATATTGTTTATTCCGCTAGAAAAATATCAAAAAAATATCATTACGGTCAAACTAGAAATTTAAAAGGAGGAATTAATGAACCCTATTTTAACCATCCTAAACGCGTGACAAAAATTATAAATGATACATTCTCTAAATTTGAAGCTGACACTACTAGAAAATATTATACATATATTCTTGACTCTTTATCATTACCCACTATAGCATTTTTACACGATGTGCTAGAAGATACTGAATATCCCGAGGAATTAATGAGAGAATGTTTTGGCGATGAAATAACCGATACTGTAATACAATTGACCAACGATAAAAGATTGACAAAACAAGAGCAAAAAAAGGCCCAGATTGAAAATATCAATTATTATAATAGACATGCTAGAATAGTAAAATTGGCTGACATGATTGATAATTTATCAGGACTGTTAAAGGGAAATATCAAGCATGGATGGACCAAGAATGATATTACAGAATATTTCTACCATAAATCAAGGGTTTTAAACGCATATAAAGATACGTGTAAATTTGGGTACTCTAAAGATATTGAGGGTTCTGAGAGAACCAAGAAATATAGAGAACATGGTGGAAAAGAGGATATATTAAAATTGATAGAAAATCATTTATACCATACTTGTCAAGGTATAATTTCTGAATATTTTATCAATGAAGATCGTAGATGTAAATTTTGTCCTAGAATGACTGAGAAAATGTATTCTTGGTATGAAAATGATAAAGAGTATAGCTCATGTGATGTTTGTATAGAAACACACCCAGAGATTGCTCCTGATACATTTATATGCCAAAATACTAGGCATCTCCATCCACCATTTATAAAGAATGGAAATTTCATGCTTTGTGAAAATTGTGTTAAAACTATAGAAGAAAAATAAAGTAGAAATTCAAGTAAAAAAATAAAATCAATAATTTTTATATCTAGATATAAAAATACAAGTAATAAGAAAATAATAAGAAATGTCCCTAGAATTACCCTGTCCTGAAAATATCAAGAAACGCGCTAGAATTTTATTCTACAATGGATTTGGCTTTCAATCACCTGGTGAAGGTGCTGGTCAAAATGAATTTGTGATTTGCAAATGTGGAGACAATGTAATTTCAGAAGAAAAATTAGAGGTAGTTAAACAGACATCTGGTGTTTCCTCTTTGAAAATCCATGATTGGTTAGGTAAAGATTTTATCACAATTCATTGGAGTGAATACTGTAAAATCCCTCAGGTACTAAATTGCATGTTATTCCAAGGTATTTCCTTTACTACAAATACCAAACTTTCCGTGTATTTTAAATCCGGAAAACATTATAGTAAAGAAGTAGAGGAATTAAAAGCTATAAAACAACGAGAAAAAGAATTGCTACAATCCCCCAATATAATCACCATGATAACTATATTTCCTGATGCAATGTTTAAAGCTTGGAATTACAAGACTAGAAAAGGAAAAGAATTTTGTGAAATGATACGGGAAAAAAAGGGAAAAAAATCTCAAAACGAAAAAACGGCCAAGGGAAACTATTTTAAATGGGATATTTTTCAAGGTTATGATCCGCTAACTTTGGCCGATTTAAAAGGTCCGGTGGTCATTGCTGGGATATCTGAAAAAAAAGAAAAAATCCCTTTAAAAAATAACATTAACAAATTTCGTGAAGAATTATGCATGATTTGTCTGGATAATGAACCAGACACAATGGTCTTACCATGTGAGCATTCTGTGGTATGTAAAGAATGTAGCGTAAAATTAAGAGACACAAATAACAAGAAAAAATGTATAAAATGCCGAGTAGAAATAACTCATATTTTAGAATGAAAAATTGTATTTTATATTCAATATAAAATATCTGATTTTTTAGAAAATTGTATTATTTTCTAAGAAAATTTAATACCCATTTTTTTTCAATTCATTTATCACATAACTTTCAACATTTTCATATTTTACCGTATGAGGTACTTCTATCAATTTAACGCCATTATCCATACACATTCTTCTCTTTAATTCATCTCTATATTTTTGATTTAAAAATGCTTCTTTGCTAGAGTGAAAGAAAGGAACATACTCTACATGTTGTTTGCCTTGATACTCAAGCCCTAATTTTAACTCTGGATTATAACAATCAATTTCTAGATTAAAATTACCACCCGTGACAGGATTCCGTAAAAAGTCTGGTCTTGCCTTGTTAAATGGCTTGTTAAAATATTTTTCTAATACTCTGCGACATAATCCCTCTGATTTACTAACAATGGGTTCTCTCTTGGCTTTTACTGGAAAATTATTAGCCCCCTTTCTTGTTAATAACTTGTCTTTATAATCATTCAATGTTTCAAATGTACCTTTTTTCCCTAATCTGAGGATAGCTCCAGCTATAATAATTATCACTGTAATAATTATTAATATTTCAAACCCTTTTTTATTCCAAATTTTACAGAGATTAAATAGCATTTTATTATTTATAAAAATATAAATAATTATTCTTTCAGTCATTAATCAGTCATTAATTGACTTATCCTCTCTTTCTCCTCAATGCAAATTTAGGCATGTCAGAAGGAAGTTTTTCAGGGAATCTCACCCCCTTTTCTGTTCTCACTGGAACTGTAGATTCTTTTTCCTTGAGGTCCTTTTCATTTTTAAAATCTCTGTTTCTATCATTATCATTTCTCTTTTTATTTCTCACTGGGGATTTAGGGTATTCCACCTCTTCACTGGAATCCTCTGTTTCTACAGATTCACTCCCTTCGGAAAGTTCCGAGACAATATCCTCCGGATCAATATCTTCATCGGACACATAATTTTCAATATTACCATTTCCCAATTTATCATAGAATTTTTCAATCATGTCATCATTCTCATCTCCCCTCTTTAATCTAATATTAATTTTTTGTAATTTCCCATCAAACTTTTTATGAAACATTACACTATTAATCTCTAACTTGCTCATTTCCTTGGCCGTCTGTGCTGAAACCAGGTTATCCAAATCAATATCAAAAACACTGAAATCATCAAGCATGTAAAAATCTACTTGGTCAATCTGAGATTTTAAATGGTTCAAGGCTTCTTCATTTCCTTCGTGTTTTATAAAGTAATACCAAGACTCATTTTCTTGACCATTAGTTTCCATTAAAACAGCATATTTTCCTGTCTTTCTATAATCATTGGAGTCTACAGGTCTTTTCACCTTGCATACATCTCCTGTACATTCTATATTTAGGGATTCCAAAGTTTTTTCGACGGTTTTATTAGAGGACTTTTCAGAAGATTTCCCTTTTTCGTTAAGATCCGACATTTTTATCTAAAATTACTGATATTTTTGTGAAATGATGAATTGTTTAAATCAAGAATAAATAAGGAATAAAATAAATGCCCAATATATTTCTAGAAAAAGGAGTTAGAATATATGTGATAATATTAGCTATCATTACAGCTATTGTAATAGTACATTTTGTTTTAGTACCGCATGTATTAGAACCTCTATCATTTATAGATACAAATAAAAGCCTGAAAATTTTTTATAAAACAAATGGTAATACAGCTATAATTTTTGTAGAGCCTATAAATAGATGGATTTTATACAATGATAGCAAAATATACACATTCACACCTGAAAATACAGGGAGAAATTGTCAAGATCCTAAATTTTCCCTCGCATATGTGATAGATAGTAATGGTAATGATATAGGGTATGAATGTATAGAGAATGTAGATACCATTATAAGGGAAAAATATGGTGAAAAAGAAGGATGGAACATTCTTTTTCACCGCCTAGATTTCAGTGGGAAATCAGGAACAATTTCTGAACAAATACTCACTTCTCAAGATATAGTAAATATCCTTTTAAAAAATAGGATTATTTTTAATTAAAAAGGAAAAACTGTGAAAAGCCTTTTCTTTATTTGAAATGAATATTTCTTTATTTGAAATAAATATTTTTATAATGGATATAAAAATAACAAATTTCATAACGGATTAATGGCTCTTAATTCTTCTATACCAAATACTATATTTCCTCCTTTTGATGTCAGATATCTGATAATATCAGTATATCCTTTATTTATTGCTGTTATCATTGGAGTATAATTATTTACTTTTACATTGGCTCCAATTTCCACTAAATATTTTACTGTATCTAAATGCCCATTACTACAAGCATGAATTAATGATCCATCTAAATCCCAAAGAGCATCGCCTTTTATCGTATTTAGATATTCTAAAATATGTGTATGACCCTTACTACTGGCTTCATATGCACAATAATTTAATTGATTTTTAACTGGAAAATATCTCTCTAAAAATTTTAGCATTTCCAAATTCCCCCAATAACAAGCCATTCCTATGAAAGCATAAATATCAAATGATGGAAAACCTTGATATTCTATACAATATTTTAAACCTCGTAAATCGTCATATTTTATCAGATAATATGGATCAATATTCCCCCAATAAAATTTTATCCTTTTTCTATTCAATCTAAATAATGAATTATTTCCTAATATTTTGTTTACCGACACTTTTTCTACACAGATATCGGTTATCACCCCTATATCAATTTTAGTGCAAATTAAATCTGTTAATTCTAATGGGAATCCCAAAGGAAATTCCATTTTCATTTTTTCTCTTTTTTTCATATTTAAAATATAAATAATTTTCAATTTTAATGTCTTGGGGGAAAATCCTCACAATAATTCCCGTATATATTCTAATCGTATTTCTGCTAAAACATTAGAGATATGACGATTATACCCAATATTATATGAATAGTTAAATATTAACCTTTTTAATCCTGTTTTTAATAGATCAGTAATATATCCCTTGTTATTTTCAAATAATATAGATATTTCCTCTTTACTATATAAATTTCTATATACAATTTCTCTACAAAATTCATATATACATTTTGTGGGAAATTGTTCCCTAGAAATCATAAATAGGTAAATTGGCTTGAAAAAATAGTGTATAAACATTTTTTGATTTCTATTATTAGGTATTTCTAGTTTTTTCCATTTATCACGTAAAAATGGTCTATCACTATGATATTTAGTGACAATTTCAATAGCCTTGTTTGCACCAATTTTATAGAGACATACTAATATACATATACATAATAAACTTGACCTCCCATGACCCCCTCTACAGTGGATATATACTAATTCCCCATTTTTCAAGTTGGAAATTATATCGCAATATTTTACTATCAATTTTGAAAAGGAAATTGTATCACGAGGAATATTTCTATCGGGAATGGGATAATTTTCATAATTATATTTTGTACTATATTTTTCCGTTCCTTTTTCGAAATTTACTGTTAGATCTAAAAAGTGGCGTACGCCCATATTTTCCAGATCTATAATATTTTTCTGTGTTGGATAAGCTCCAAAAAGAGCCTTGTCCTCTATAAAAAAATTGTATTTGCCTGGGTTCGATTCCCAGTAATAATTGTATCCAGAATTTACATTTAAATTTTCCATATACCATACTCGTTTTTATGTTTGATTAATATTTAATTTATAGAGAATATCCATTTTTTAATTAGATTTTAATTTTTTAATATTTTTTAATATTTTTTAATTAGATTTTAATATTTTTTACACAGAAATTTTACCTTTGTTAAAAAGCCAAAATCTACAATATCTTATTACATCTTCTTGTACTACACCACCTTCCCTTATTTTGGGCAATTCATTAAATATTTTCTTTATATTTTCCTTGTTCATTTCCCTTCCTCCTTTTGTCCCTATATATCCCAATAAAAATCCCATTGGATTGATATCCCCTGGTTTCTCTAATAATGGAATATATTCAATAATATCAGTAATGTCTTTATCAAAAATGGGTAAATGATGAGTATCTTTCAAAGAGATACCCAAGGCTTGTACAAGCACACTTAGACGCTCCCTGGGTTCATATGTAGATTTCGATAATTTTTCATATATTTCCTTTGTACTTTTTCCCTTGACATCTTTCAATCCTACCTTTGTTCCTAGTCTTCCCATTGATACTCGCTCAAATACATTTACTTCATGTTTGAATTCATCAAAATCCCCTGTAAAATCCTCGTATTCATATTCATTATCACTCATTTATTTTCTATTTAATTTTCTTTATATGTTTTATAAAGAATTTCATAAAGAATTTCATAAAGAATTTTATTGATTATTTATATTTTTTAACAAATTCTTTTTCTCTTTGTAATCATATTATTTTCCACTATATCTTGTATTTTTCTCTTGTTTTCTAACCTTGCAGATTTTCTTATACATTTTCCTGTCAATTTATACAATTTATCAAGATATTCTTGTCCTCTAGGAAATTTACCAGTCTCGTTAAATTCCAATAATTTTTTCTCCATTGTTTTCATTAAGATCATATCTTGAATGAAAAACTGTATATATTTGAATATATGGTTAAACAATATTTCTATTTTTGTGACCTTGATCCTCCTCGTGAAATCCCCTATATTAATTTCAGTCATTATTTCATATGCAATGTGAATGGCTTTTTCTTTATTCATTTTTTAATGTCTGAATATCTGGTGCTATTTTTCTACGAGATATTTTTATATTCAATTTTATAGGGCTATAAAATTTATTGGTTATTTTTTATTTTTACTTTTTTAGCAATTTATTTTCCATTATTTCCTACAAAGACAATTTCCTTTATTTCCATTGGTACCATTTCACGGATCATTGTCTGGATTGTACGAGTATTTTGTCTCAACAAAATTTCCTTTATTTCTTCTATACCTACTTTTTCCTTGCCAAATCCAGATTCTTCCCAAGCTGTTTTCATGACAAAATGTTTCTGAGGAGTAGTCTTGACAAATTGCTTGGAGAGATATCTAGCATCATGAAGAGCCAATAATTTCTGTGAAACAATTTGTATCTTTTTTTCATATCCAAAAAACTCATTGGAATGTTCAGGATACATTTCCATGAATAAATTTAACTTTACATTGTCATTTTTTCCTCTGAGCTCAAGATATCTATTTCCTAGATGAGGATTGTTATTTCTGGCTAGATACCGTTTATTATATTCTGTAGAGATAATTTTTACTTGAATAAAGCCTGGACAAAATGCGATAATTCCTTGCTGTTTTTTCCAATCAGTTTTTTCAGCATAATCAATGACCTGATCATATGTCTTGAATAGGATCAATGGAGGAGTCAGTACACGTCTGGGAGGTTCAGTGAAGAATTTATCCTGAAAAATTCCCCCCACAAAATATAATTGGGGAAATTCCTTTTGACAGACCAGTCTCGATTTCATGTTATTTTCAATGAGGAAAAAATAAGTTTTTTGTTTATCCAGTATCGAAAAAGGATCTGTAGAGGGATCCCATTCTTCTCTTTCCTTGCAAAATTTGGCTCTAAATTTGCTTCCAAATGTTTCTCTATCTGGTCCCCAATTACAGTCATCTGCATTCAATCTTCTATTGGTAGAAATATACCATTTATCATTGTGATTAAACACTCTCACGATTGTCCCTTCAAAACAAGGGAAGAACATTACTTGGGAAATATCTAAATCTCCAAAGAATTTAATGATATCAGCCTTTTGATCTGTCGTGAATGATACTGTAAAAGGAAAAGATCTGCAAATCATTTTTTCCCCTGAATATACTATACCTCTAGAGGCCTTTATAATTTGGCATGTTTCATTATCACATTCCTTGAATGAATAATTTTCAAGACCATCTAGAGAATCAGTGAGGGTAATATTGGGATGAGTCATTAATAGCTTTTTATAGAGAATTTGATCACTGGATACATTATCCGAAATAGTGGCCTGAGAAGGCTGAACATTTTTAAGGAGGATTGTTTTATAGGTTTCTTCCATTGTTATTATTTTATAAATTAGGCTTATTTTTTACCGTATTTAGGTATCTTGTCCTACTTTTAAATGAAAAATTCAATTTTATAAGGCTATAAAATTTATTGGGTATCATTTTTTCTCGCAATTTTTGCATATATCCTCTTCTATACATGTTTCAGGATCTTTTGGTATACATTTTTCACAGTAATCATGCTCACATTTTTCGCAATTATAAAATTCACAAGGATGCCATTTCATTTTAATATTGTCAAAACATCCTACCATTTTGCAACCATTACAATATACGGGGTCTACCACACCTTCAAATGAATACTCTTTCATGAGAAAAATTAAAAATGTATTTTTATCTGAAATAGATAGCTCTTTCCATTGTCTTGTTATTTCAGTTATATTTTCCATTTTATTAAATTAGAGTTTTTATTTGGGAAAATTTCAATTTTATTTATCAATTTTATAAGGCTATAAAATTTATTAGGTTTTTAACTATATTTTAGGGTTTTAATTTTAATTCTTTTTCATTGCTGAGATCACTGCTGAAACATCATTATAAATATCATTAATTTGATCATCTTTTTCCTCTAACCAAGCTTCGCTAAATTCTTCCAGTATTTCTTTTTTACAATTTTCCAGTCTAGACTCATTTATCTCATTTATGAAACCTGTTATTTTTAAAGATTTTATTTTTAGAGACTTGATCATGATGTCGATATCATGCTGTAATACTTCTAATTCAGTCATTGCGTGTTTATTTTCACGTTTATTAGCCATTATCAATGAATAGGTATTTATTATCTAAATGTCATATAGAAATTCAATTTTACTCAACTAATCAAGGTATCATTGGGGCTGTGATAGTGCCATGAGATTTATATCCATGTAGCGATATATCGGAATATTTTAATTTCTCTAAATCTTCAAGAGTCTTTATATCAGGTATTTCCACCCTTGGAAATTCATATAATGAACACAGTCTAGAATAGGCTATTCTCACAGAATCTAAATGCTCAGTATAAATATGTGCATCTCCTAGAGTAATATGTAGTTTTCCAGGTATCTTGCCAGTTATTTTAGCTATCAACATTAATAATAATGCAGAACTAGCGATATTAAAAGGCAAGCCTAAAAATATATCACTGGATCGTATATAACAAAACATATTTAAAACTGAGTTTCCCACATGAAATTGAGCAATGACCGTATGACATGGATATAGCACACATTGACTAACAGTCATTGGGTCATATGAAGTCAGTAAAATCCTTCTAGAATGTGGATCATTATTTATTAAATCAATAACATTTTTTAGCTGATCTACACCGGGATGAAAAGGGGTGCCATCTTTAGGATTATACATGCTACCAAAATTTCTCCAATTATATCCATAATTGGGGCCCATTAATCCCTCTTTATAATCAAAACCCATTTTATTTAGAAATTCACGAGAGGTATTCCCTTTCCAAATGTATATCCCCTTGTCTTCCAATATTTTTGTATCAGTGTCCCCTCTGATAAAAAATAACAATTCTTCGACAATTCCCCTAAAAAACATTTTTTTATGAGTCATTAATGGAAATCCTTTAGAAATATCAAACTCTAGATTTGAATTAAAAATACTCTTTGTCGTGGCATTCCTCGAAGTATGTTCTTCCCCTGATACTAGTACCCTTGATAATAGGTCCATGTATTGTAATTCCTCTGTTTCCATTTTTCTTTTTTCCTTTTTTCCTTAAATAAATAAACGGGAAAATTTCAAGTGATAAATAAAAATGGAAAATCCATGCGAATCTTGTGTAGAAAAATATGGGATAAAAGATATCAATAGTTTAAATAATTGTTGTTACCAAAATTGTGCTAACATGATGGGAACAATGGACATTGATACCATAATTAATAGCGAATGCGGGGAAAAATGCAAGGAATGTATAAATGTCTCTAAAATAGCCAATGGAAAGAGTTTGTGTTATTGGAGAAATATTCAGCCACCTATAATCTGGGACAGTCACTCTATCGTCAATCCAGGCAATATGCAAGCCACAATTCCTAATAATGGAATGTTCATGGAAAATTATTCTGAACAAAAAAATAATTATAAAAAAGTACCATTTTATATAGGATTTATAGTATCCTTTGTATTTTTAGCCTTTGTATTAATGATTATTATAAATGTTATTTTTGGGGAAAAAAGGAAAAACTAATTTAAATATAACTAATTATAATCAAAAATGATAGAAAAATTTCTTTCTGCTGTTGCGGGCAATGATTATTACACTACGAAAAAATGTGTAAAATCAGGGGTTAATGTTCGTGTTTATGATGATTGGGCTATAACACAGTCGACATTAAATGGAAACCTTTCGATCACAAAACTATTATTGGAAAATGGGGCAAACATTAATGCTCAGAAAAGTAAACCATTACGATCAGCATGTTTCTCGGGAAATTTTATGCTTGTAAAATATCTAATCGAAAATGGAGCAGATATTCATGGTTATGACGATGATGCTTTAGCGTGTGTATGTTCTTCTGGAAACCTGACAATGGTAAAGTATTTAGTTGGTCTTGGTTTAGATATAAATTGTAGAGATGGTTATCCTTTGTATACCGCTAAAAGATGTAATCATACAGAAATAGTAAAATATATAGAAAATTATAATGATATAAATATTTAAGGAGAAAATACATAAAAAAAAGAAAAATGCCTGGATACACACATTATAGCAAAACAATAGTGGAAACCACTATAGAAAATACCAAGAAACAAATCACAGTGATTTTAGCGGGAAAAATAACACATCCGGAAATGGGCTATAAATTTGCTAAAAGGGCTATATTTTTTGCAGATAACGATAAAATATACTGTAAAATGCCAATTCAAGGTCAGTATGAATATTACAAAATGGTAAATGAAAAACTAGAAAAACAATCATTACCTCAGGATAACAGAAATTTGCTATTTGACGCTATAATGAAATCCTGTACAATACAGGACTTTGCTAGGGCAAAAATAGCCCCTGATTATAATTTTGAAATAATATCTAGTTTAGAGGTTTCCGAGGAGGAAATTGAAGAAATTGATAACATTGTTTTTCCCTAGATTTCCTATAGGATTTTTATAATATCAAAGATATGAAATATTTATATCATTATAAATATTTAAAGAAAATTTTTCAGCTAAAAAATGGATCCGTATATTGATGATGAAAATAAAGAGGAAAATATATCGAAATTAAAATCATGTAAAACACTTGATGAAATAAGAGAATTAGTCTCTCAAGTTTTTCCCAAATGGATAAAGGGATTTTATACTACATATTCACAGGATTATCCTTCTCTCATTTTTGGCTATGTTTCATATTGTAGATTGTTAAAGACGGTGCCAAAGGGAATTATATTGGTAGATTTTATTCCTACAGAAGAAGAGAGTAAAGACCCAAATTGCAAGTATACTGTTTTATTAAAATATTTAGATACAATGACTGTAAATGGGTTTTGTGTTAGAAGAAGTATAGAATTTTTCCCTTGTGTATGTCAGGCTTTGATTCCAAGTAAAAACGTTTATACTAATTTAAATTTCACAAAACCTGATAGTGTCCCTAAAAAATGGAGTAATAAATGTACAAAATGTGCAGAGGATATCTATGATTGATTTTTCTTATTTCTCATGAAAAATTTTATAATGAAAATTAGAAAAATATAAAATTGAAAAAAATATTAATAATCATGAAAAATGACTCAAACATGGTTGGAAATACTATAACTAAAATAACTGAAAAAATACCCAGTAAAAAACGATCAATAGATAAACCTATATCTTCCCCTTTGAAACTACCAAGGACGATTAGTCCTGTTTTGTTAAAAGTTGCAACAGAAAATTGTGTTATTGAAAATCGAGTGGAAACCCAATTGGGAAAACAAGCTGAAAAATTTCAGTTTGAATTTGACCCTGTAATTAGCCCATTTTCTCATTCTATCAAACCCATGCCAATATCCCATTTAATGAATACCTCGATATCAGAGGGTATTAATATATCTGAAAAAGATCAAGAAAAAATAAAGGCCAAAGAACAGCATATAAAAGACCAAGAAGCCAATTTAAAATTTATACGTGTAACGTTAAAGGATTTGATAAAGGAAAATTGTCATTTGAAAAAATTAGAAACATTGAATGGAGTACTTGCCAAGACAAAAGATATAGAACATAGAGAGACTAGGCTATTGCATTCTATTGAAATATTAGAAGCCATTTTAAAATATATAAATATCATAACTGGTAGAGACCTCATTGATACTATTGATAAATTAAAGCAAAAAATCAATAAATTAAAATCAGAACAAGCAGAAATAGAACTTGCTAGGAAAAAAGCCTATGAAGAAAGTGTAGATAATATATTGACAAATTTAGGTAAAAATTTGGAAGAGATATAATGAAAAAGAAAGAGAAAAAAATAAAATTAAATAAATTTAAATGAATAATATCATTTTATAATACTATAAAATGAATGAAATTAAAAGGGAAATGGAGGAAAAAGAAATGAGAATCAAAGAATTTGAGAAAATGAAAAAGGAAATACGGGCCATAGCTGAGCTTAAAAAAAAGGCTGATATTATAGAAGAAAAATTAAATGTAGAAATACAAAAAAATAGGGAAATGGCAAAGGAAATATGTTTAATGAGAAATGAATTGGCAGGAAAGAAAAATATAAAATATATAGATCATTTTTAATTGGAAAAAATTATATATTTTCTGTTTTTGAAAAATTTTTATATATCATTATAAAAATAAGAGGTTTAATCTACACAATCAGTGCATACTAGATTCCCGTAATAATTTATACTCCATTCATTTATACATTTTTCACATACATGCTTACCTAGACACTGTCCTTCACATTGTTCAAAGGTTAAAATCTCATTTTTGCATTTTACCTTTGTGGAACGCTCATTTCCCCAATCATTATTCCATCCTACAATATCACATTCATTGCAAATATAAATACATATTTCTTTTATAGAAAATTCATATAATAATAGTGATAATAAATTATATAAATCTTCTCCAGCGAGATCGTAAAAGGAGTATGTATCATCACGAGATATATTGCAAATATACCGATTGATACCAGTTATGCCATATTCATCTATTAATTTTGCTAATAAAAATGCTTTATTTTCCCTTGATAAATTATCATAAAAATCGTCTATATTATCCATATTTTAATTTATTTTAATTTCAGAGGGACTTCTTTAAATTTTTATAGTATTTTTATAACGATATAAAAATTATTAATTTTAACGATCAGATACAGAATAGAATGTTTTTCTCATTCTAAACCCTCCTGGAACTTTGGGTTTAACTTCTACTACATCAGCGGAAGGAGGGATACCCTGAATTGGATTCTTCGACATGGAAACATTATCGCCATCACAAACTATATATTTAGCCTGAGTTTTCATCACCTTGTTCATATAGGTTTTTGGTATTCTAAAAGAAGGGGCTTGTGGTCTATTCATTTTATTGGGAAATTTATTTTTCTTAAATATTTATAATATTTTTTCATTTATTATTTTCACACACAATTATTTCCGCTATCGTATCCTATACTAGAATTATCATCTGACCCCCTTCCACTACAAATTATCCCTCCGCCATACATGTTAAAATTTCCCTTCCAAACATTACTATTTTTATCATAGTGATCATTGACAAAATCTCTAACGTCATCATTATCAAAATTGGCTCCCCCATTATTCTTTATAAATTCATTCATTATATTATCTCCTCCAAAACTAACATATTTACTCCAAAATTCTCTATCCCATTCAGATTTGATATTTTCTAATAGACTACCCAAATATTTATCACTATCCCCTGCTTTATCCAAATAATTTAGTACATTTTCTAAATCACTATAATTATATATACCTTTTTCAGATAGACACCTAGTTTTACATTTATCCTGAGCATCGGCAAAAGATATATCTCCGTTTTGATTGATACTCCATCCAGGCAAAGTTTTAGTAGATACACAGTCACTATCAGGACATATACTTTTACTATAAACAATAGGAGCCACACGATACCTATTTCCCGCCGATTCATGAAGCGATTCCATGATCCAAAAAAATTTCATATTTCCACAGGACTTGTCGTAGCATATTCTCCCCTTTGTTCTGCCTTGTCCGAGACAATTTCCTGTTTCACTCTCATATGTTTCTCCTTCACCACATTCACAACAAAAACTGCCATTTTCATCTACACAATTACCTGATATACATACGATGCATTTTTTACCACTGTCATTGCAGTATCTAGGTTTATACCCATTTTTACCTCCACAATCATTATCATTATCTGATGTACATGACTGACGGATACACCTACTAATACATTCGATTCCTGCCTGATTTTTTGGGTCAGAACACATTGGAAGGGATTTAGAGTCATTCCATTTAGAGAAATTACTATTACATCTAATTTTGGCTTCAGTTCCAGCACATTCACATTGCTGTGTGATTCCATTCCAGCTTCCATACGGACACTCTTGAATCACGCATGTTCCATCATTATTTTTCAAGGCATCAGTTCCGCATAAACATGTTTGATTCAATTCGTCCCATAACGGGCTTGTGTTTGATTGAGTACAGGGTTCTAAATGACAATAATAGGGATCATTTTGTAGCTTAACAAATTGCTTACCCCCTGAGCCTACTCCACACCTACAACTATATACCCTATTTCCTTTTGAATCTACAGCAAAAGGATTATATATACCGTTTGGGGGTTTAAAGTCAGGCAATGAAGGATCATATACATTTCCCTGAGAATCAACCAATGCATTATTATTTCCTTGTATATTTTTGGCTCCAGGTGTAGGATCTTGGCATGATTTATTATTTAGGCAATATGGTCCGTCAAAAAGTGAGGGATACAAGCATTCACACTTCCATCCCTGTCCTTGCTCATTTGCTGACCATACTGCTCTACCTGTATATTTTCCACAACCTTGCAATGTATTTTTAGGGAGACACCATTTTCCCTCTCCCACCTTTATATTATTATATATTATATTTTCTCCTGCAAATACTGTTCTACAAGTATAATCTGCCCCACATTTTTCAGAGCAATTTGAATCATTATCGCAAGGGATTAAATGATCTTTACAATTTTCCACATTTTGAGCCATTGTAAATCTTGGGTTTGGTAATCCTTGCATTTTTATAGTGGGAAATGGTTCCAATTGATTGAATTTTGTCAAGTCATTTGGTCTATCTACTTGTAATACCAAATATACTGTATATAAAATAATAGTAATTACCAATACCAATATAAATATATATAAATTTGGCAAAAATGTTTGTAGTTTCATTTTATTGGAGAGAATACTTTTAAAATATTACCAAAATAATATCAATTTAAAAGAACAATTTTCCCTGAAAATATATTAAATATCGGAAAACATTTGGAAAAATGTCCTTTCAAAAAAAGCTAGAAATAAGCTCGGTAAACAAACTAATTGATATCAATGGGGAAATAGTAAATTTTGAAGCGGATTTTCTCGTCCAGTCAGAGACTTTGGCCCTCTTTTATTTTATCATTGCAGATCAAGAATTATTAGATCAAGATAAAGAACTGGAATTTAAGCATGTAGAAGAAGGGTCTATTTCAGGGAAAATTTCATTTGAAAAAAATGTGCATACTAATTATTACATGGTGGTAAAGGCAGATCAGCCCATGATTATATTTGCCCAAGTAAATATAAAGGAATTACCTGTGAAAAAAATGGAACCAGAGCCCCCTAGCCCAGAAAATCCTCAGAGAAAACAAGTGAGATTCGCTGATCAAAATCATAAATATCCTCCCAATTATCCTCGCAATTATAATCCTAATGAAAAAATTATTGCAAAAATGGCTCCTCCTGGCACTCCAAGTAGAAATTCTGAAAATCATAGCAAGGAAAATATTAATTCGAATTTCCTTAAATTAATAGCTGTTTTAGCTATCTTGATTATAGGGGGATTTCTTATATTTAAATTCTATACAGGAAAAGATAATAAATCAGATTCCAGTTCCCCAAGTTTTAGCTTTTTAGAGGGATGAAAAAGGATGAAAAATTATAAATTTTAATTTTCAATAAATAAATGAATCACGAAATTTATGAAAATTCCGAAAACAAGTATTTTTTCGAAGGTCCTCCAGCTTTTGATCAATTAGGCAATTTACCTGCAAAATTACAGTGTGATTCAGCATGTATTTCTCGCTTTGGAAAACGCTCTAGTAGAGATGTAATTGATTGGAAAATGTACGAGCCTGGAAAAAGGTATCCATGGGGTGCTAGCGGGAAAAAATTTAATTATTGTGCAAAATAAGGTAAAAAATATTTATAATGGTATAAATATTGAAAATGGTATAAATATTGAAAAATTAACGTCTATCCCTTGATCGGTTCCTGGGTCTTTCTCTGGATCGGTCTCTAGGCCTATCACGGTCTCTAGGCCTCTCTCTTTCTCTGGATCGGTCTCTAGATCTTTCTCTTGTTCGGTCTCTGGGTCTATTCCTTTCACGATCCTTTTCAGGTATTCTAGCTGTACGACATGTACCGGGTCTATCTTCTCTTCTGGGTCTCTCTCTTTCCCTTGATCTGTCTCTAGGCCTTTCTCTATCATGATCTCTCGGTCTTTCCCTTGGTCTTTCCCGATTCCATCTTTCATGAGCACGATTTTCCTCACCTATTCGGTACTGTTTTTCCCTCTCTCTGATTCTTGAATCATATTTTTCAAATCTTTCCCTTCTTTCAGGGGTCCTTTTATATTCTCTTTCTTCACTGGAACTAGATACAACGCTGTCAGAAAATTCCCTTGATTTTTCTGAATCAGATCCTTCAGATTCCTTTATAGATATCCTCAATCTAGAAACATCAGGCGTTTCCTGACGTTTTTTATCCTTTTTCTTGGGACTAGGATTTTCTCCTTTTTTTCTTTCATTAATAGATCCTTCAGAAGATCCTTCATTTTCTACACTAGTCTCATTTTTTTCTGGTTCCTGAGGCTCTTCTTCCTCTGCTTCACTACTAGCCCTATGATATTTTTTCTGTGTAGTATGGTTTTTCCCAGTTTCCTTCATTGCCTTGGCTTTTTCTAATCTTTTTAGCTTGGCAATCACCTTTTTTAACTCGTCTTCATTTTCAAGGGGAACAAGCCAAGATGGCCCAATCTTTAATCTTGTATTCCATTTTCCTCCAATTGGCTTTAATAATTCACAATCTTTATCTACACCCTTGATCACAAAGGATTTTTTATTATATGGTTCATATGATATACTTGCCATTTTTAGAATCTATAATTTTCTTAAATATTTATATCTGTTATTTTTTTTAGTTTTTCAAAAACAAGATAAAAATGAAATTTTTTAGGTAAAATTGGGATCAAACTGTTGAAATTAAACAGTGAAAAATATAGAAATTTAATTTTTTGAAAACTATTTAAAAGAATAGATTTTTTATCAGGGAAATAGATCAATTAATTATATCTGATAAATCCCCTATTTGGGTAATAAAGGATTTTAGTGATAATAAAAGGATTGATAACCAAGACCTTTTTAGCTGTAAATCTCTAATTATTTTAAACCCCAAGATCCTCACGCTAAGAGGTAAATGTAGATTTTTCCACAGATAAAAAAGCGGTTAACATAAGAAAAAATGACCAAAAATTGTGATTTATGTAAATGTGATTTATCATGCAAGCCTTATTTTGATTGGTATTATACCAATCATATTTTTTGCTGGAATTGTCGTGAATTATTTAGTAACAGTATTGCATTACAAAAATGGACTGATTCTCATCCAAAAGCATTACCTATTGAAATAATAAAAAATAATAAAATTCCTATTAAAATCCCCATGAAAAGAAGAAGAATAGTGTAATTTTCAGAAATATTAAGAAAAAATATTTAAGCATGAATCGCTAAAATATAAATAAAATGAATAGAGCAAATTATGTTATAGATAAATCCGGTGTTTATTTAGGATTAAGACCAAGTAATAATCCGCGTGTCATTAGCAGAGAATCATTCAGCGGCTGTATAGAAGAAATTGATATTTTTACCGGTAATAAAACAATAAGGTGCCCATCTGAGGGACGTATGGAAAGCCATAGATTTATAAGTAATAATGGTCATGTATCCAAATAAATTTAATATTTTATAATCATATAAAATAATGTTAAAATTAACAATCTTTAAATAGGGCAGCTTGTACACTGGAAAATATATAAAATGTTTCTATTTTGATTTTCTTTCTATAATTCTCCATAAAATCATAATTGGATTTTCCGTATATAATTTCAATTGACAAATCAAAACAGGGATGCATTAATATCGGATGGTCATGAAAGCTAAATTTCTGTTTTCCTGAAACATTTATAGTTTTTATAGGGAAAAACTCATCCCCCAAATGTAAATATAAAATAGCCTTTTCAGGGTTGTCTCCATAATCACATTTTATACTATGAAAAGCTCCATAAATATGAGATAATTTATATCTATTATTCTCAGATAATTCAATCAATTGAGAATATTTTGATGCGTCCTTTCCTTCTCTAAAAACTTCAAATGTAAAAATTGACATTTTACTACCTGAATAATTGTCTCCTAAATGGGCTGGGAGAAATTTATGGCAAGTCAATGGTCTTGGACAAAAAAATAAATTTCTATAAAATTCCTCAAAATTTGAATCTCCATATACGGGTGGATTTTTGGGTAAAATGCCCTCATAAAAAGAGGGTGAATTTGGGTCACGAATATTTTGCTGTTGTAGCATTGTTGTTTTTATTTAAATTTTCTTTTTAAATAGTTTTCATAATAAAAAATTATCCCTTTCTCTCTTCATAAATATTTAATGCCTTTTGTTGGACTAGTTTAGGTACGGCTCCTGGTCTATCAATATGACATTGTTTATACTTTTTTCCACTACCACAAGGGCATTTATCATTTCTCCCCACTTTTTTATATTTTTCTGATTCAGCCAAAAGTTCCTTGGCAATTACTCCAATTTCTTCCAATGTTATTCCAAATTTTTCAAACCATCTATCGCCATAGTATTCAATCATTAATTTTATTTCTTCTTCATCCATGTCTCTAGGGGAAAGACCGCTTTTCAGGCCTGATATAATGTACGCTAATTTTTCCTCTACGGGTGGCTCTGTATTATTCAATATCTCATTTTTAGTAAAATCTACTGAATTGTACATTCTTTCCCCTATTCTTTGGTACATTTCTAATTGTTCAGGGCTCATTCCTTTTAATGCATTTTTTACCATGTTATTATTAAATAAATCTTCTTTCTTTCCCTCTGGGGTCCCATTGGAATTTCCAGAGGTAATTGTAGTAGGGATTTGTGGATTCCCTGATATTGGATTAGTACGGGACATTTTTCTCTTTTATTTAATGATTTTCTGGAAATAAATGTTTTTAAATATCTTTTACTTTATATTTCAAAAAATATTAAAAATAAATGAAACTAGACACTTTTTTTAGCAAAATATATGTGATTAATTTATATGATAAACCTGAGAAATGGATCAAGGTAAAAAAACAATTTGATAAAAAGAAAATTAATGTGTCAAGATTTGTAGCCATTGATGGTAGATGTATGGGTCAAGGAGATAAAGCATGCTTGGAAAAGCTAAAAACATTTGAAATGATTTACAATGTGAAAATCCCTGTAAAAAAGGGAATGAAAATAGCCGAGTTAGTCCCAGCTTCCAGTCTCACTATCGGTACTATATTAATTTTACGGCACATGGTTAAAATGAGATATCCTAGAATATTGATATGCGAAGATGATATAGAATTAACTAGAAATTTAACAGAAAGATTTACTCAGGGAATAAACTCTTTGAAAAAAGCTAGAAAAGAGAATTGGGATTTATTGTATCTAGGCTGTGGTGATAGATGTGGAGTACAAGGTATTTCAGAGAAAAAAAGTGGAAAAATAAAGCATTTATCTCAGTTATCTCAATATATAGATGAAGATTACTATGTTCAGTATAAAAATGATCTAAGGACATTATGTGATGATTGTGATAAAATCACACCATATATTTCTAATACTATTCATCCTGGAGGTACATGGTGTTATGCTTATTCATTAAAAGGGGCTAGAAAAGTGTTAAAATTGATAGATGATAATGCTGGAAATCATATTGATCAATTAGTGGCTGGTCAAGTAGAGGATGGAAGGCTCACAGCATATTCCTTTGATCCACCTATTGTATTTCATGAAAAAGATGATCGTGCGAGCTCTAGTATAGGATGGCAATGGTGAAGCCAAAAATATTTTATTCTCTATATTTTCTATTTAATCTAACTAAATTTTTATTTTGTGTCATTCTTTATTTTCATCTCATTCTTTATATCAGTTATAAATAAATATAAAGATAAATGGAGAAACGTATTCTCACCCTTGCTAAAAAAGCTAGAACAATTGATAAACTCAAAAATATACTATATGAACCGGGAGTAATTAAATCTGGAAATTATAGAGGTTTAAATATCCTGATATTGAATACCCCTTGTAATGGTTTTGGGGACTTGATTTTTGCCTTGAAATTGAGTAAAATTTTAGAATATTATTTTTCGGCTCATGTAAAAATAGCCACTACCCTTGCTGAATCTTTAATGAGGATTGGTGATATAGACAATGTATATAAATTGGCTACGGAATTTTCTGCCCCTGAATCTAATAAAAAAATGAGTCAATGTAGAAGATATACAACACTGAAAATTTTTAATCCATTTACGGGGGAGCCAATTGACACTTCTAATTTTGACTTATTTTTTGATGCGCCATTAATGGCCGATTATGAGCCTAGTTTATCCAATGTAAAAAAGGTGGTACCCACAGCTAACAAATTTAATACATTCTTTTTTTCAGAGTATAATGATCACCTAGATAAAGGTTTTGATTTTAACATGGGAATTGGAGGAAATAGGAATGGTATGTTATTTTTACCTAGGCCATTGAGAGAAATTGTAGTTAGAGATTTTATCAAGAATATATTGAATATTCATACAAAATTTTGCTTGATATATATTGCTGATATTGAGAAATGGGAAAAATGCATGCTTAGTTTTGTATCAATGATACTGAAAAAATATAGGTTTAAAAAATTCACTATAATTTGCCCAAATTTTACTGTATCAGCTATCAAGAAAAATGTTAAAAAAATTTATCCATTTTTCTCCAATATAATAGTCATACAAAAAAATGGAGAAACAGAGTTTCAAGATCCCAATAAAAATAACAGAAAAACATTGATAATCAGAGGGGATATCCTCCCTGTCCATAACAAGGTCATTTTAACATTGATGAAATATAGTATTTCTGATATACTTTTAACAGGAGATCAAAGCATAACAGACATGCTTACAATAACTAGCAGAAAAAATATATTTTATCAAATTGTCGAATGGAAGAAAAATTTCTCCAATTCGTTAGCCAAATTAATGCCTCAGAAATATTTACAAAAAATGACTACTTCTTGTGGAACAATGGAAGCATTGAAATATCGTGGAAATTATAGTAAATTTATCAAGGAATGGAATTTTATGAAAAAAAGTGGTAAAAAATTAAAGAGTATATTAATAGTGGCAAATATGGTAAAAAATGGAAATCCATTTATAGAGAAATATATAGATGTTATAAATAATTCCAAAACATTAAATTCTGCCCTAAATAAATTAGGAATATAATGGCAAATATAAAGGATTATGCCCTAGATAAAAAATATATTCACTTGTTATATAAATCTTTCTATGATTTACACAATATATTGATACGTCATAATATCAGTTATTGGGCCAGTGGAGGATCGGTATTATCTGCGACAAGACATCAAGGTCAAAATCCTATAGACGATGATATAGATATAGAAATTTCATATACAGATATAGATAAAATGCTTACCAAAGAATTTAAAGCAAATCTCGCTAAAAAACATTATTATTTAAAATTGCATTCAGAAACAGGGAAAAAGAATAAAAGAAATGGATTAAAATATGACTGGATAAAAATCAATAGTAAAGCCCAAGTAAATGGACATATATCAAGTATAGATGTTTTCCCTGTAAAATTAGATTATGATTCTACAGGAAAATTACGTACATTTTTTGATAGTGAATATGCAGATGAAATTTGGCCAAATTCATTTCATTATCTATCTGACCTTTTACCACTAAAACAAGTAAAATTTGGCAAGGGGGTAATGATAGTACCTAAAAATTCTAGAAAATATCTAACTAGAGCATATGGAAGAGACTGGAATAGAGTAATGTATATTACAATGGATAAAGATCATTACATGTTGGATAAACCAATAAGAATAAATACTAGGAAATTTGAAGCTTCTGGTAATTTTGCTAGCGCCAGATACCAAATACGATTAGATAAAAATGATATACTTTTAACAATGAAAGGAAGCGTGTTATTATGATAATAATAAAAATAATGAAAAAAATGAGATTATTTTATATCATTATAAAATAAAGAAAATAATGGAACCTCAAGGACCATTTACCCCTTGTGGTAGTGTAGTGAAAAATGGCAAGGTTGTCCCAGCCACAGGAGATGAAATATATAAATGCTGTGAATCCAGGTGTAATGAATATCTAAATGAATGTGATAAATATTGTGAAAAAATATACCCAAATGATTCAGGTTTATCTCTCAATAAATATCCGGATTTTATAGAGAATATTCATGAATGTAAACAATCTTGTAAAATAATGAATAATGTGTGTAATAGAATATGTGAGACCAGTAGGTTTGATTATGATAATAGATATTTTGACGACTGTCTAAATGAAAATTCATGCGTAATAAATGATAATCTACTAGATACATGCTTGAAAACTCATGAGCGAGACATTATTAATTGTTGTGAAAAAACATGCAAAAAAAATGCACCAAAAGAAGTCCATTCAAAAACTCATCCAGGAAAAGACACTATAGACGATGTAGATAAATATTGCAAGGATCATTGTAACACCTCGTATAATATCCATTATCAGCGTTCATTAAACAAGCCAGAAATCACTAATATAAATCAGGTAAAAAATATCAATAATAAATACGTATTAATTTTTTTGTGGATTACTATTTGCATGTTATTTGTATTTTATGGTTTAAAAATATATAGGATTAGATATAAATAGATATGCAAACTCCAGAAAATACCGATACGAAAAATGATATTAATATTGATATAAATATTGATATAAATATAGAAAAAACTCTAGAGGAAATAATGGGAAACCCATTTGAGGATTCCTTGGAAAGCCTGTATTCTACCGATTCTCCTGATGAAAATACTGTATATTATACATTATCTGTAGAGGAAATTAAATGTAAATTGGAAAAGAAAAATAATAGGAAAAAATATGTCAAGGAAAATAATTTAACAGTGATTTTCAAGGGAGATATACCTTCCCCTAAACCTACAGACAAATGTGTGATTTGTGGTTATAGATATATCAAGCCAAAAAAAGGGTGTTCATTGAGACCTAAATATAATTGTATAAAATGTGCGAGGGTGATATGCTATTGTTGTAGGTGTGGAAATGGCATGTGTGTCACTTGTGGAATTCAAGATATACAGATGCAAATTTTACGAAATAATTTAGAAAAAAAGGAAAAGGAAAAAAGAGGGTAAATAAATAAAAGAAGGTAAATAAATAAAATGACAGGATCTTGCCCATGTAATTTGCAATTGGAAAATAATACAAATATTAATCTAGGGATACCTACTAATAAAAGCGTGGGAAATTGTAATTTTAAATCCCCTGGTCTAAGAAAATTCCCTATATTTTCAGAATCAGAACAACCAATAAAACAGCCTGTAAATTCTACATATAAATGGAATGTAGGAAATATAAATACAGTAGAAATGTCTCAATTAAATCCTGATTTTAAAAGGGTAGAATGTGGCAAGAGTAATTCAGGGGGATGCAGAAAGCCAAGTGAAAGCCATGGAAAAGGATGTAATGATACTGTATATACTTCTCAAGATCCCAGGTTAATGGATCCAATTAGAAATTCCTTGATAAAATTAGATAGGCCCCCTTTTCGCAGTACATTTTTTATACAAAGCCAGAGATATCCTAGCGAAAGTTATACTGATATATATGAAAATAAATATAATGATTATGGTCAGAATTACCGTACATATAATGATATTAAAGCAGGTCAAATCACATATTATATCGATCCGTTAATAGAGGATGCATATTTTTCTCCAAATTTCACTATTGATTCTCAGGTACAAGGAGTGTTATATAGAGATCCAATGGGAAGCCTAAAACCAACCTATGTTAGAAAAGCAGTGAAAATGCCTGATGAAAAATATAATCCTTTATCGTCTATTCGTGATAGTGCTGTTTTCAGGGAGGATATAATGGCTTCAAATATGGCTCAAATTAACCAAAGCAGATGGTCTAGTAGATGGGGGCAAAAAGCAAGATAAAAAATTATTTTATATTCAATATAAAATATTACATGGATAAATAGTAAATTTATTCAGTTTTCTTTTTAGCCAATTTTACCAATTCACTAATAAATGCTAGCCTAGCCGATATTTTCTCTAATTCGTCAATCTCCACGTAGAGATCCCACATGTCATAATTTTCCACAATTTCCAATATTTTTTCTAGGGGTACGTATTTCCCCGAAAATTTCATTAAATCTTTTTCCATATCTTTTTTCCTATCGGGATCTTCTGACATGGGAAAATAATCCCCTGGGAAATTATCTTGACATTCACAGGCAAATTCTACAATCATTTTTGATATATCTGCATCTATTAAAATTTCATAATTAAAAAAACCGTGAAAAATTTTCAATAGATTTAGCCTTGTATTTTCCATTTTTATTTTAGATTCCTTTTTATTCATTTTTAGCTTTTAAATAATTTATTGAAAATTTTCAATAATTTTCAATAAAATCCGCTTTTCATTTTCCTCCGTTTGATAAACCACATTATGAACAAAATTGTAGCTACAATTATCAATGCAAATAACAGGTACCACATCCACATATTTTTTTTATCATAATTGTACCCTTCGGAATATCCTGAAATAAAGCCTTCGGATACCCCTCCAAATCCAAATGATGTTGCTTTAACCTTTTTTCCTCCGTCGAGAATATACATTTTTTATCGTTATTTATTCTTTTCTGAAAAAAGAATTTAAAAGATTTTATATTTGGAGAAAAAGAAAAAATGAGTAACCTTTCAATAGCAAAATTAGAGACTTTACTATCTTCAAATGATTTCTCTATACGTCATCGTTATCATATACACAACTATTTAGCCTATATAACAGCTATATCTCCAATGGGTGATAATATAATAGTGAGTATTCCCAGTGATTATAGGATAAAAGTACGAGAAGCACAAAATTGTTGGAAAATTAGACCCTTATCCATAAGGGATGATGAAGAGGATCCATTGTTAGCTTTTACAGGGGCACAAAAAGACTCGCAGATAGAAAATACATATGATGAAATAGACTTGCATATAGAAAATTCAGTGGGAATGGATAAAAGTGCTAATATAATCTCTACACTTGATGAATCTTATAAAAGGCGAATCTCATTGAGAGATTTAGAGAGATCAGAGGTATTGACGATAAAGAAAATTTATAGGCAATTACGCAGATTTAGATATTGTACACAAAGTCTTCGTTATAAATTGGCAATTGGTTATTCCAATTATATTTTTATATTGGAAAGAGATGCGTCTGTAGAAGCATATGATATAAAGGGAATAGATCATACCTCTAGGGATAAAAATAAAAGGTTATATTTTTTGGTGGATCTAGAGTTATTTTTTGAAAAAATAGAGACTAGGGGGTTAAACCTTGATCTAAGGAATATTCGCGACAGTTTCTATAAAATACTAAATAAAACCCAGGAAAAACATTTAGTTACCCTTGATCAAGTAGTTTCAAAGGGAAATATATTGGAAGCAAAGGCAAAGCTAATAAACAAGCAAAAAAATGACAATACGGAAATGTTAAAGAAATTTAGCGTATTTTATGAAAAAACAGAAAACAAGGTTCTTGAATTGGAAAAACAGTTAAAAGAATTGGATGAGAAAAAACCTGGTATTTCTGACTCTAATGTGCTAATGGCCAAAAATAAAATTAGCATGGAGATTAAAAATATAAAGGATAGCCAAAAAGAAGGAATGCAAAATTATATAAAGATTAAAGAAAAAAATGATAATCTATTTTTATCTAGTGATGAAGCCATTTTTGATAATATAATTTTAGCTCATGCAATTTTCAAGAATTTATCAATGTTAAATACTGACATTGCCAAATGAAAAAATTTCGGAAAAATTTGTAAAAAAATAAAAAAATTGTTCCCAAATAAAATACCTGAGAAAAATAATATTTTAAATTTGAAAAATGGCAAATATAAGTTTAGAAGCCAGCATCAGAGATTGTAAGGTCAATACCGGCTGGGCAAATAAGATTCAATCTGATAGGTTTTTCAATCCAAATTTAATGATGTGTCCTGTATGGAGTGGAAGAGATTTAACAGGAAGAAAGGTTTGTCCTGATTCATTTTATACTAAAAGGGCAGGTTGTAATTCACCGGAGGATCGTATCCTTGTTGAAAATGCGCTTCGACCAAAGTACTCGGAATATGTGACGCTTGATGCGGGAGGTATCTCTGGAAAATTTGAAGGTGTGGGACCCATGGAAGGTTTTGATGTATATGATTTGACAAGAAGTGGTCAAACCCCTGCCAAGGATCTCTATCAAATAACCGAAAATAACCCCCATTTTGGGGTGCAGTTTGGTAGCAATATTTATCCAAATTGTGCATCTTATCCTTATCAGGCTGGAATGGCTGCTGGTGCTCAAGCTAATAGGGGTATGCAATTTTCCAAGGAAGGTTACAAGGCAAATTGTAACAAGTGCAGAAGTGGATTTTAAAAGCTATTTACTGATTTTATAAAAAATATAAAATTTAAATTCATGTATAACCATCATAATATAAATATTTCACTTGTAATAATTCTTTGCTACATTTTCCAGATTTTATACATTTAATTGTTTTGTTAATTTCTTTTAATAATTTTTGGCTTCTTGTTTTAAACAAGGGGTTTCTCCTTGTTCCTTTACTATCAATATATTTATCGGGATTATACCTGATAAATACCATTTTGTATTCAGTTCCATTCACCAATGGGTATAAATCATGATATCGTTGTTCCTCATCTTTATATCCCTTGTGCTGCCTTTCATCTATTTCAATACATAATATATAATTATCAGGTAAAAATTTACGTAAATCTATTCTTCTTCCGGTAGCACAATCCCCTAGATACATTGGCTTATCATGTACAAGATCTGAATGACCATTTTCTGATAGGAAATCTCTAATTGCTATTTCCTTGTTATTTTTCCTTGCAGAAAGTGACTTTTTATGTGTGGGAAAAAGATTAGTAAAACAATAGCAACAATAGTTATTATAGTATTTATTAGCTCGGGAATCACAAAATACAGATTCACATTTTCTATTGGATACATCAATCATATTTTCTTCTTTGTGTTTTATACAAAAAATTCCTATTTTCTCCCCAGGGAGATTAAATGTAGGTCTTTTCTCGCATTTCAAGCAAGATTTATGAATTAGATTCACCATGTTATTTTCTTTATGTTTCTTGCAAAATAATGGTATCTCCTGTCCTCGATAATTAAAATTGGGTCTTTTATCACATTTCAAGCATTTTCTATCTTTATCCTTGATATTCCCCATACCCTCTCTTTTATGTTGTGAACAATATATACCCACTTTTTCATTAGGATAATTAAATGTAGGTATCTTATCACATTCTAAACATCTTTTACTTACAATATTTATCATACCATTTTCTTTATGAGTTGCACAATATATAGGAGTGATTTCTCCAGGAAAATTGCAAGATGGAGTTTTCCTACATTTTAAACATTTTCTATCTACAACATTTATCATCCCATCTTCCTTGTGAGTTGTACAATAAATCGGAGTCTTGAGATTTGGAAAATTAAAAGTTGGATGTGTATTACATTTCAAGCATTTTTTACTTATGACATTTATCATTCCTTTCAACATATGCTCCATACAATATATGGGTGTTCTTTGTCCCTCAAAATTATAAGTTGGATGTTTATCACATTTCAAACATCTTTTGGTAATAACATTGACCATTCCATCTTTCATATGATCCATACAAAAAATTGGGGGTTTTATACCCTCAAAATTATAAGTTGGTCTTTTATTACATTTTTTACATGTTTTATGTGTTAAATCTATCATCCCTTTTTCTTTATGATCCCTACAATATTCAGCGGGATTTTCTCTGAAATTGTATCCAGCTCTTTTATCACATTTCAAGCAAAGTTTATGTCTCACGTCAACCATTCCATCTTCCTTGTGTTCAGAACAATATTCAGCAGTTTTCTTTCGAAAATTATAATAAGCGAACTTAGTACATTTAATACATTTTTTCACCATTTCAATATATTGGTTATTTTTCTTATAAAAAATATAAGAAAATTTCAAACATTCAATTTTAATTTTTCAAGGATAGCTGGACACAGATATATCATGGGCAGGCGATATACCAGATTGTTTTCCAATAGAATACGAAAGCCCGCCAAAGAGCTGGGGGACGCCAGAGACAGACATTGATTGGAGAGCGTTCATTCTATTTTGTGTCTGATTCATCGAGCCACCAATCATGGCCAAACTACCGTCGTGTAAATCTATATTGGGTCTGACTGATGGTTGGAACCAGCCAGTAGCGTTAGGGATAATTGGGAGATCACCACGAATTGGATCGCCTTGAGCTCGTAATCGACTCTTTTGATTTGCATAGATAAATCTATCAAAAATGATTGGATTAGCATTATTCCCTGATAAAGCCTGCAAAGCTCCCTTTGACCTCATATCGTGGACAGGTAACATGCTAGTGGCTTCTTGATATTGGAGTCCAGCTTTTTTAGCTGCATATGCCGGATTGGCATGCATACCAGCCAATGCATTCATTTCCATTGCCATGTTTCCACCTACACCTCCTCTAGCACAATCAGGGGGAGATTTACAGCCTCCCTTGCAACTACCACAACCTGTAAATCCTTCAATGATTCCCAATTCAGAATCAGGTATATCTTGTGAGAGGGATAATGGCCCTTTTACCACCATTTGAGAATATCCCAATGGATTTGTAGGAACAGCCATATTTTTATTTGATGGTAAATTATAGCGAATATTTGAGCCATAATCTAGATTAGAAAATCTAGGGGATAACATGCTCTGATAATTGCTAGGTACAGCAAATAAATTTTGTTGGCTACCACCAGCCACTTGTTCCCTTTTAATTGTTAATGGTACATTTATATAATCTTCACGCAATTTCTTTTTATTGTCAAAACTAATTTTTAATACAGCCAAGATAGCCAATACCATGGCTATCAAGGTTCCGAATATTTTATCGTTAATCATTTTATTGTTAAATTTATTTTATAAAATTTTACCATTTTTCATATTTTTTCAAAAAAAATTTTTTAGAGAATTTCATATTGTATTATTTTCTTTATATTTTTATAAAGAAATTATTTGGGTATTTTTAGCCTTGATTTACTTTTCATGATTACATTTTGCCTCTTTAATTTCCCCTTTTAATTTGGCTATTAACATTTTATTATACTCGTTATTTTTTTCCATACATTTTTCCAATTCTTTCAATAGCCTTGCTCTCTTTTCATTATTGAGCTCAGTTCCATCATTGAGAATCATATTTACCTTTTCAAGATATTCAGCTACAAATTGTCCATCCATTAATTCCAATCTATCTACTATTGATTTAGCAAAGGGAGTTTCTGTTCCATAAATGTATATACGTGCTTCCATTATTTTATATATGATTATATATAAAAATATACATGATTTTTATTCAATTTTATAGCTATGAAATTTCTGTAACATTTTCAATGGGAAAAGGTATATCTATTAATTCATCATATGTACAGCTAAATGAATACTGAAAACAGTGACCAGCAAAAAGTATCCCATTTAAACTAGGAAAATGGGAAATTGTATTTTTAGCATCTCTGCATAGAATAAAATTTCTATATTCCTCATTGATGAAAATAGACTTGTATTCCAGCAATGTGCCATCAGTACAAATTGTATATGGAGACCCAGCAGGAGCAAATAGCGGATTTTCATAGGTGATATCGGGAAAGGTATAATAATCACCAAATGGCGAATCTATTTTTTGTAGGTCCATTTTACCATTATAAAATCCTCCTGTAAGATACCTATCCCAATCTCCGCACCACATATAAGCATATGTAGCATTAAATATCCTTATATCAGCATATCCATCTGAGCCAGATAAATGACAGTAATTTTTATGAGGATAATGACCCTTGAAAATGTCTCTCTTTATTTCACTAAAAACCACCTTTATTTCAAATGGTAAAAAAATAAAGGCAGAATATGATTTTTCTCTTATACCCTTTTTCTTTTCTAAATCAAGGATATCCTTTCTTGATTTTTCATCACTGGTGATTTCCAATAAATGATTGCATGTTATTGGAATATTATATTTTTTCAGAGATTTGTATCTATCCAAGGGATCAATAAAATTTATATTGTATTTCTCTAATCGTTTCATAATGATTAAATTTTTTTCCTTTGATATTTTTCTTTATACTTTTTTCCTTTAATATTTATAATTTATAAATATTTCATTTTTATTTTGGCAATGATTATAACACTACAATAACAGGTACATCTCTACCTATATAAATTAATGCTTTTTCATATAGAAAATCTACCTTTAATATAACCATTACTCCCGCTACTATTCCCCCTGCTTTTTCCACCAAATGTCTAGCAGCTTTTAATGATCCTCCTGTAGCTATCAAATCATCTACTAACAATACCTTTTCTCCAGGGGTGATACTGCTCTTGAGTAATTCAAATGTATCAGAAGAATATTCAGTAATATACTTTACACTTATTTTTTCATTCACATTGGAAAACGGCAATTTTCCCGCTTTTCTCACCATTCCAAATCCCTTGCTCATTTTAGTAGCCAAAGCAGTACCATATATAAATCCTCTCGCGGTCCAAGCCAATCACCTTTCAAAATCACACTTTTCATACTCTAATTTTTCAATGCATAGTTTTATCAATTTTTGAAACAGATTTCCATTGGCTAAAATTGGGGATAAATCTTTGAATAAAACCCCAGGCTTGGGAAAATCAGGGATTATCGTTACATGGGGAATCAATTCTTTTCTCATTGTATCAGCTGGAAATGCCAATTGAAAAGTATGAATAATCTGGTCTTTTCTGCAGCTGTACCCATTGATACAATTTAATCTATTATCGACCATTCTATGACTCCTGCTCAAATTAAACCTAGAATCTGCCATCCAATCTTTATCATTTACCTCTGGGTGTTTTCTCTTTATTACTTGTCCAACTGTAATTGAAAAACCTTCTCCATTATTATAATGATAACTTGAAAATTTCTTTACCTGTTTATAATATTTTTCATTAAATTTTATAGGTAAAGAACTAGTATATTTTACTATTTTTTTCTGTTTGATATTATATATTTGCATCCAGCAAATATCTGTTATATTACTATTAATGACATTTTCAATAGAAATTACATGATCATAATTTTCTCTTTCAAAATCAGTCAAATTTTTTAACACATGGTTTTGCCTAATTTCACAAAATCCCCAGCCACTTCCATGAGGCTGAACGGGAATAACACAATCATCCATATTTTTACACAATATTTTTTCTCTAGGAATTTCAAAGAATTCGGCTACCGCATCTAGTTTTATACTACTTGTTGAAGCTAAAATTATATTACCAATATCTTTTGCGTACATTTTTTCTTTTCTTTTTTTCACATTTTTCTAAATCAATTTTATAAAAATATAAAATTTCTCATAATGACAATCACTCAAACATTTTACTAATACTACCTCTGGTTTCCAGTCTAAATACAACCTCTGCTAATAATTCAGATATATCCAATACCTTGAATTTTGGGTATCTTTCCAGATTGTCGTGGGGCAGAGAATTTGTGATTATCACCATGGAAATAAATTCACATTCATTTATCCTTGCTATAGCATCTTTTGACAAGACGCCATGTGTAGCTAAAATAATTGCATCTTTTATACCATGATTTTTTAGTTCATTACAGGCAGAAATCATTGTACCACAAGTATCAATTATATCATCTATAACTATAGCCGTTTTTCCTCTATAATCTGTATTAGATAATAATTGACTGGATTCTACCTTGCTTTCTGTACTATAATCTCTTTGCTTGTTCATTATAGCATACGGCATTTTTAATTTTTTAGCATAATGATCTACTCTTTTTACACCTCCATTATCAGGGGAAATCAATATATATTTTTTATTATCATTCATACCCATGGAAACTAGATATTTACAAAATATATTTATCGCATATAAATTATCAAATGGTAACTTGGTAAATCCTTGTATTTGTCCAGCATGAAGATCAATGGATATTATTCTAGTAATTCCTGATTTTGTCAATAACCTAGATACTAATGCCGCACCAATAGCACATCTCCCATCATCCTTTTTATCTGAACGGGAATAAGGAAAAAATGGAGTTATCAAACATATTGATTTTGCATCTGATCTTCTACATGCATCAGCCATGCATAGAATTTCCATTAAATGATCATTTACAGATCTACCCTGATAACTGGCCCCTGTAGATATAATATATACCGGGAATCCTCTTATGCTATCACATATCTGGGTTTTAATCTCTGTATTGGCATGGCATTTTACAGTACCAGGAGTCAGTTTTTTACACATTACTTGACAAATATTATTTGCCAATTCTTGGCATGAATTTGTAGCTACAATTTTAATATTGTTTAATGCACTTGAAATTTCTTGGGGTTCCATTTTAAATATTTTTTCTCTATATTTTTAGGTTGTTCTTTAAATATTTATAATTTTATAAATATTATTTGATTTTATTTTGTCATTTCATAGGATAACATGGAAACAAAATTTTTCAGAGCAAAATCATACAATTCCCCTTTGTATTCTAAACATGTATCATTGTTTATATAAAATTTTGTCACGCTAGGGATATTAGAATTATCATATCGAAATACACCTATATTTAATTTAAGTATTTCCTTGCTTAATTTTTGAAAAGTATATATTATATTTCCGTTTCTTGTATCTGAATCACATGCATGAATTAGAATGGGGTATATTTTCCCAATATATCTATATACCCCACCCTCCAATACAAAATCGTCATCGGTCAAATAATGAAAATTTGATGGAGGATTAAATATCCCTCTTTTCTCCATTATTTTTTCTAGGTATTCTACTATATTTGTATGACCGAATTCACGTGCCTTGGATATAGCATCTCTCCATTTATTCCCAAGATCTACATATATATCCATTAAATATTCCACCATTTTTAAATGCCCATTACCACAAGCAAAAATAAGCCCAGATACAGAAGTTGTAAAAGGATTTACCCCAACATCGATAGAATGCAAATATTTCACAGTTTCTACATGACCATTTTCAATGGCATATCCTACAGCTAAATCATCATTGACATGTATATCTGCGCCATTTTTTATCAGATATTTTAGTATTCTGGTTTTTCCGTATGTACTTGCTGTTAATAAAGCCTGATTCTTATCAAACATTAGGCCCTTTGTGATTAGGTATTTCAATAAATGTACATGTCCCTCTTGACATATGACTGTTACTATATCATGACAAGTAGCTAAATAATTCTTGAGAAAACTCTCTAAACATGATTCAATTATTTTTTGAACATTATATAAATGTCCCGCTTTACATGCAGAAAATAATTGCTTGTGAAAATCAGAGAAATTTTCCAGAGGTTTCTCTGTTATGTTTTCTGGGGAGGATTTTGCTTTTTCATCTATTTTTTCATCTATTTTTTCATCTATTTTTTTATAACAATTCAAATCGCAGTAAAATCCATTTGTAAAGTCATTTTTTTGTATAATGGTAAATTCCTTTATTTCTTTGCGAATTTTACAAGTGACACATTCTTTAGAGAGGTATTTATCATCAAAGCAAGTTTTACAGAAATAATTTTTCACGTTATTTTTCACATATAAAATCCTAGGCATTGTCTCTGTATGAGAGCATCGCATTTTCTTACCATTTTCAGTGTTTTTTCCGGCTTGAAGCATTTTAATATTTTTATCTTGAATATATTTTCTTATATTTTTCTTCTTTAAAAAGAATATTCAGTTTTAAATTTTTATCAAATTTTCATGATAATTTTTAGATATTTATATAGCTATATAAATATTATTAGTTTTTCTGTTGTTTTTCCATTTAATTTTTATTTGAGAAAATTAACCAAATTTTCAAAAGTGATTTCCCCCTCTAATTTTTTACTACATGTTTTGCCTATATATAACCACACTCTTGGCTCTGTTATTTTATCTAGAAAAATCTCTTGACAATTTTTCACATTTAATACACCAATTATCATTGGGATTTTAACGTCTGGATTTCTGAGATATACCACCAAATTATTAAATATCGATATATAATGAGCATCAATATCACGGTAAAAAAACACTAGTACCTTTTCATCGCAATATCCCTTTAGATATAGGTTTTCTCCAGCATCATTTGTTTTTTTCCTATAAAATTGATCACAATCCAATTCATGTATATATTCATGAAGAATATACCGTTTATATAAATTTTCTCTAGTGCAGATATCCTCTACAAAATTGATACAACATGACATATCAAATACTATAGGAGATTCCTCATATTTTTCTCTAGAATGGAAAAATAAAATTGATGGAAGATTAATGTATCTTTTAAAGCGTCTAAATGAATATAAATCTGCATCTACAATTCCAATTGTTATAGAGGGATGAATTCTCCCCTTGATATCGCTAAAAACCTTGACAATATGTTTATTAGATTCATTATAGAAAAATATCAGGGCGGGTGGTGTTATACGCTTTGTCAATTCAAATCTACCTATTCCAGTGGCTAATTCTACAGGATTTTTAAAATGCCTAGAATCAAACTTGTAAATACCAGGTAATGGTTTTACCTCTGGCTCTACATACAATTCAATGGTTTGATTATCAGGAGAATTTTCCTCTTTTTCAATAGGATTTTTTATGCAAAAATCATTATCCAGAGTTTTTCTGGTATTTTTAAACCCATTTTCAAAAATGGAATCTATATCGGATTTATCCATTATATCCGTGATTACAGGAAAATTTTGTAAATGCCCCTTTTTATAGCATTTCAATGTACAAAAATATCGTTTTTCTCCATTGGTATTTTTCTCTATGATTTCCAATTCTTGCTTACTTTTAAATACCTTGCAAGAATTACAGGTCGCAAAAAGGTATTTATGATCAAAGCATTTTTTACAGAGGATTTTCCCTCTATATTTTATAATAGTAGAATCTTGATTAGCACAGCATTGAGAATTAATAGGGAAATCAGTGGTGGCAGTCATTTTATTCTTTTTCTTTTTTCTTTTGATTTATCTCTTGATTTATCTCTTAATTCAATTTTATAAAAATTATAAAATTAATGTAAAAATTAATGTAAAAATTTACACTGCTTTAATACCCCATTTTACACACATTTGCTCAATAAATAATCTGATAGAAGCAATATTGGCTATATTTCCTGTATATTTTGTACATTCATTTGGATATTGATAAAATGACACATTTGGAAGACCAAAATCATTGGGATATGTATCGCTCAAATTAAAAACTCCAATATTCCCTATATTAAATTTGTTTTTAATATCAGTCGATATTCCGCTAAATGATGGTAGAAGATGTTTGGTATCATTATTATAAAAAAATACTATTGCCGGAGAAGATATAAACTTTAAATGAAATTCTCCCTTGTCCTTTATGTTAAACATACTAAGGGTATATTCATTTAAATTTTTCAATCTTGAGGGGTCATAATTTACAGTGAAACTAGCATCATTCTCTATATTAGGTAAAATAGCAGAATCTATCGGCTTTTCTGTTGGTTTCCTATTAAATTGTATATAGCATTCTAGATTGCAAAATCTCTGATGGGTTTCCATGCTATGTTCCATTGTTTCAATTTGCTTGATAATACCAAATTGATGATCTTGCCATAATTTTCCACAATTATCACATGCATTTTTTAAATGGAAATTATCAAAGCATGTTTTACAGTGAATTTTTTCAGTGCCATTTTCTCTAAAAATAATGGTACCTTCCGAGCATGATTTTTCGCATGTACAAACTATAGGTTTACCTATACTAATAGTTCTAGTCATTTTCTTATTTTTATTTCCTTTTATTTCCTTTTAAATGTTTATAATTTACAATAAAAAAATAAACAGATAAAAATGGATGTTTATTGTGAAACATATAAAAAATTATATAAAAATTGTAAAGAGGAAAATATAAAAATAAAAGTGAAAACTGACCAAGTAAAATATGTTCCCGATTGTCCTTATGCATGCGAAAGATTAAGAGGAATAATGAATAGGGCATGCAGTGGAAGATATATTAAGTAAACTGATAAATTTATAGGATATTTAAGATGAAAAACAGTATGAAAAATGACCGATATAACATTATTTGCAAATGCCATTTACATGTATATCATGATATACATGGACGACGAAGCCATGATTGAAATGCTATTTTATATGATAGTATATATTCGTATAAAATTGCTTGAATTATTAAATGAGTAGAGATTTTATATGATCCATTATTTTCTTTTAAAGATTTATATTTCTATAAAATTAAAAAGGTAAAAATGGATTGTTATGAAGCTAAAAAATTATATTCAAAATGTATAAAAGAATGTTCACTGCAGGGAAATGGGCATTTTATACATTATAATATGCTATCCGAATGTACAAGATTAAAGAAAATTGTGAAAAATCTATGTTATGAAAACAATAAAAAATCCAACTAAATTTATAGAACTCTATAAATTTACTTTCTTCTTTTTCCAATTAATAAGTCTGAGAGAAATACGAAGCGGTACTCATGTATTTAGGTACAATTAGCCTATCTGTCAAGTGAATTACCCCATTATCCACACATATATTAAACTCTATAATTTCTGCATATGTAGGCTTTACTTGGAGATATAGCTGTGTTCCCTCTCGACCAGAAGGTATGGTAATTAGGCTTTTACAATTCAGATTGGTAATCTCTATATTTTCAGCAGGTAATTTACTGATAAAATACTTGTGAGGGGAAGCAGTCAATAATTCAGAGCATATTTTACGGTTCAATGTACAATACTGTATAATTTTCCTTGCATTTAGTACATTCATGTTATCCACATATTCCCTTGCAGATTCCATATCGGGAAAGGTATTTAAAAATGCCTTGTCAGAGGCCACAAATAATGTATATACAGATACCTTTTCTCTATATTGATAGGCATAGCCTGATTTATAGAGAATATCTCTGAATAGGGAAAATCCATTATTATTCTCTAGAAATCCCATTATTGAATTATCAGGGATATATACAGGTTTCCCCGCAGGTCTGATATTTTGTGTAAATTTATAGTCCATAGACTGTGTATATGGTCCATTTGCTGTCATTTTTTTCTTATTCCTTTTTCTTTATTTTAGATTTCTTTCTTTTCTTTATATTAATTTATAAAGAATTTTTCATTAGTTATTTCATTAGTTATTTCATTGATAATTAATCATTAGATATCACTCGCCATTTTTATTATTTTTGCATGGCATTCTCCGCAATATTTTTTCCCTAATTTTTCTACATTATTTAAACACCATACAGTCAAGCATTTTTTAGGCCTATATTCTTCTCTAGATAATTCTATAGCACAGCATACTATTTTATCAGCAGAAATATTAGTATCCTTGAATTCTTCCTTTATATCCAATACATATTTTTCAAGCTTTAATTTTAGCTCTAAATTTATATTAATTTCCTTGTCTGTTTTTATTATATTTTCTGTAATATTTTCTGTAATATTTTCAATAGGATCCTTGACAGTATTTTTTTCCACGGTTTTGATAGGAATTTTTTCTATTGTTTTGGTGGGATCCTTGACAGTATCTTTTTCTGTAACGGTTTTAATAGGATTTTTGACAGGTATAAAATCTATACCAGCCATAAATTCATCTACATCCTTGCTTATATTTTTAATATTTTTTTCGATATCCTTTTTTAGCGAAAGTTCTCTATTTTTAAATACCAAGTCATATTTATTTCGCATTACCCATTGAACATATGTCTCTTTATGAGGGTGTATATATTTGCAGTCATGTCTATTACAAAAATCGGCAAGGCATGGAAGGGCTCTCAATTCAGCCAAATTATGAGCAAACGTGCAATGTGAAGAATTATAGTGACAATTCACATTACGACATGGCTCTGTTTTTTTCCTTTTTTCCATGAATTTTTTTCTATTGGGTAAATTCTTGAGATCACAAAAATTATCGGGATGATCCCGATCATAATAATTTCCATCATATTTAGCAATATAATTTCCATCATTAGAAGGATAATTTCTATCGTTAAAAGGATAATTTTCCATTACATTTTTCCTATATCTTTTGGGTTCGTTTTCTCTATATTCTCGATGAGGGTCATCTATTGGGGAATAATAAGGCTCTCTACTTCTCTTGTTATCCATTTCACACATTTTTCTTTTCTATTATTTTTCTTTTAAAATTGATTTATAAATCTATAAATCATTTTTTAAATCAATTTTAATCAATTCTATAATTTAAAGAAGAAAAATTAATTAAGAAAAAATGGATAAAGATTATTGCAAAGAATCCAGAGAATTATATGCAGAATGTATAAAGAAAGATAATAGACAGATAAAATCGCCAATCATTCCTCCTAATTGTATAAAAGCAGAAAAGTTGATATGGTATTTTTGTTATAAAAATAACGCCAAGAAAGATACTATGCTGAAAAATCTTAATTAAAAAGGCAAAATTTATAGGTTCTATAAATTTTTATTGTTTATTACTATTTTTACTATTAATTATTCTACTTTGCAATTATATATATTTTTCTCTATAAATCGTCTATCTATCCCCGTCAATGGTTTTTCCTCTCCGGTAGAAAGTATTCTACCAGTTATAGTTTTTTCAGGTGTTATTTTTCCTACATATTTTTTTCCTTCACATTCTATATATAATTCTCCATTTTCTCCCCTGGTTAATCTCTCTTTTATTTTTCCTTCAATGATAGAGTCTTTAAAAATCACATAATGCTTCATACAATATTCGCTATCCTTTATTTTTGGTTTGCCGCAAAAGATATTATCCTTGCCTAAAAATTCACACATTTTTATCCTTTTATGAATCTATCTACTTTATTCAATTTTATCGGGGTAAATCCCGTTAATTTGTTTTACTTACCAATCTATATATTCTGTACGACTCTTTCCTAGATTATGATCTGTATTCGATCTATTAAATCTATAACCAAAAATATTGTATATTTTTTCTATTTCTGCGGTACAATAATTACATAACTCTATCATTTCCCGAGAATAAATGTCTATATTTTCCGCTCTTTTACCTGTATTTTTCGGATCATATAACATGTTATTTAGTATATATATTCCACTATTACAAAACATGTCATATATCAAGTATAATTCTCTATTAAATGTGATTCTTTTATAATCTAGAAATAGAGTATTTGACCATTCTTTTTCAGAGAGTTCTCCAAGGATATATTTTACTCTCATTCTTTCCAATGTTTCCCTTTCCCCGTTTAACACTCCATTGATATTTTCCATTACCACTGTTCGTATATGAGATACTTTCCATTGAAAATTTCTAATCTCGGGATAACAATTAAATTTATGGTTTAAAGTAGGTACTCCTCCACATATGACATCTCCAGCTTCTCTAGGTACCGTACCCCCATTATTTCTCCATGCAAGATAATGGGGGTTTGAACTATTTCCGATTATTGCCAATGTTACCCAATGAAAACTGGTAAAACATACAGTACAAAACATGTGATCACAACCATGAATTCTATATATAGCCCTATTACACTTGGGACAAGGCTTTGTTTCTTTGATAATAGAATTTACGCTAAGCACATCATTTTTATCACAAGTATGTTTTCCATCCTTTTTCTTTCCTATATTTAAATGGCAGTTTTCACATGTATGGGTTTCACATAATTTACAGTAATAATCATTTTCTATAAATCCCTTGCACTCATTATTACTACAATTTATAATGAATTTTCTAGGTTTTTGTATTACCTCTACTATTCCTAGCATTATTTTTAATTGTGATCTCTTTGCATTCATTAAATCGTAATATTCCTCGTAAAGAGAATATTCCTTTTTTAATGCTTCTTTTTTCTTTCTATCTGTGCTCACACGAACACTCTTATTTTCCTCTTTAATTTTCTTTTTAATCATGTGTATCTGTTCAAGTTCCTTGGTAATGGTATCAATTTCCCTGAAAATTTCATTACGTTTTTTCACGTTTTCAGCTATAGGTAATGTATCGGGAATTAATGCCTTTTCCCTTGTAATTAAAAAATCGGATATAGTCTTTTTCAACTTGGAAAAATAGAAACTTTTACCAAAGGTATTCACTATGAAAACTACAGAAAAAATTCTAGAACACTTAAATCCCATACAAGATGGTTCTTTTGCCGAACCAATAAAGTGAGTTTCCCAACAGGTTTTACATGCATTGAGATTGCATGAATGACACTCTATTTTTTTCCTGGTAGACTTGTTATAATTTTCACAGCAGATGATACACTGTTCTTTTTCCATTGTATTTCAAATACGGTGTTTTTCTCAATATATACAGATTTAATTCAATTTTATAGGGTTATAAAATGGTTGTTTATTCATCTTTATTTTATTGTATCTTTATCATTTGTGAGTGTATAAAAATATAAAGCTAATTTTTGTGTAATGATATTATTTATTAAAATTATTTTAACTTATTTAACTTTAAACATTTTTATCTAACAATTTTTTAGTGTTTTTTTAGTGACGATATTTACAGTGATTTCATAATGATATTCTCCCTTAGAAAACCTTTGGCAATCCCTTGACAATTTTAGTGTATTCACAGCCTTTGTCAATGGTGAAGAAATCCTGGATATCTTCCTTGACTAGTTGAGCCATTATTACATCCTTGTCATTTTCACAGCCCTCTTCCAATTCCATTTCCCCTGCGAATAAATCTCCCTCTACATTATAGAGCTCATCTTCTATCGCTGTAATCACATAGTAATTGATCTTTTTATCCTTTTCGGTATTTCTAATCACAATGGCTTCAAATTTTCCCTCATCCAATTCAGTTAATTTTTCACTTAGATTTTTTATTTCTACTTTTTTCAAACCTTTTATTTCCTTGCCCTTTTTCTCTTTTGTTCCCTTTTTTTCATCTCCACTAGATTCTTCAGATTCATTTTCTGATTTTTTAGTTGGTTTTTTAGCGGGTGCCTTTTTCACATCCTTTTTTGGTTTTTCTTCCTTTTTCTCTTCATCTCCCTTTTTTTCTACCACGAGATGCCTTCCACACAAACCATTTTCTTTTACCGGAGCACCACACTCACTTCCCTTGTTCTTCCCAGTTTGTAAAATTTTACTACACTTTTCCACTGTTTTCCCTTTTCCAGAATTCCCTTTTGGTTTTTTCTCGGGTTTTTCTTCTTCACTGCTTTTACTGTCCGAATCACTTTCAGCCTTGCTCTCCGAATCAGATTCTTTTTTTGGTTTTTTAGCAGGAGCCTTTCCCGCAGCTTTTGCAGGAGCCTTTTTTGGTTTCTCTTCTTCCACAGGTCTACCATTTTCCTTTTCATCTTCTGCCATTTTCATGAATCGTTTATACTCTTTACTATCCTTACTCTTTTCCTCTTGCCACATTTCTCCCAATCTCCTATTGAGATCCCCAAAAGTCAATTTGGGTTCTTCTTCCTTGACGATTGGTCTCTTTTCCGTGGAGAAAAAGATATAAGCAGATCGAGGCTTTTTAGGGGCATTGGGATCCTTGGCCTTTTTAGTCTTGGTTTTTTTCACTGGAGCTGGAGCACCCTCCATTCCCTCCCAAATCTCTTGTATTTCAGATATTTCGATATTATACTTTTCATTCAACTTTTCAAAAAACAGGGTCATTTGAGAGTTGATAATGTTAGCGATAACGTCGTTAAGAGCCATTGTTATTATTACGATTGATTATTATGATTATTATGATTTAGATTTAGGTTTAGTATTAAACACTAGGTGATTAGTACCTGATTGTTATATGGAAATTCAATTTTATGCCGGCCGCCCTTATAGGTATAGGTCTTAGGGGTATAGGTCTTAGGGGTATAGGTCTCAAGTATAGGTCCCCATATAAAATTGAATTTCCACATAACAATCAGGTACTAATCACCGATATCCACATATCAATCATCCTATCCAATATCATAATGGCTAACGTCCTCACTATAAAAGCAACCTTTCCAGGAGATCAAGAAAGATCATCTGAAATTCATGATCCAGATTCTCCTAGGCTCAAAAATAATCTCAGACATGATTTAGATTGGAAACCATTGACTGTTTCTTCTTCATCTTTCATCATAGAATGTAACATGGATGGTATGAATAATTATATCAATTTGCCCTTGAGTTTCGATCCCACTCTAATCAAGAAAAATACAAAGAGATTTGATATAAAATCTAATGGTCTCACTCTCACAATGACTGTCGCTAGAAAACCAAATGATAAATACCATCTCTCTAAATTCTCTGTGAAATGTCAAGAATTACAAATGGTTAAAAATTTTTACAATACAATGATAAAATACCATCAAGCCAGTCAAAGATTAGTCATTGATAAAAATCGATTGACACAATTGGAAAAGGAAATTGAAGAATTAAAAGCGAGAATCACCCCAGATCAAGAATTATATAACAAAATCACCCCTACTCTAGAAGAAAGCTATCGTAAAAAAGATATATAAAAAATATAAATAATCAATATAAAAAGTAATACATGAAAATAACCAATAAAAATAATTGATAAATACCCAATAAATCTTTATAAAACCTATAAAGATTATGTTCCCTAATTACTAGAATTTAGATATTTGACAGACCAGTCATCAAGTACCATTAATTTTTCACCTATTTTCTCCTGTCTCTTTTTTCTAGACTCGAATACACGGTGAAATTCACTTTTTTCTTGGTCTGTTTTCAGAGTATCTTTCAGAGTATCTTTCAGCTCAGTTTCTACATGGCTTAGCCCATTTATCTTTTTTTCTAATTCATTCTGATCTACAATCATTACTTTTTTCCCAATGTTATTCCCCTTTCCCTCTTGATTTTCTCCATTTTGGTACCACCAATTGAAATAATCTGAAAACCACATTTTATTTTCCTAATTTTTTCCCCGTTTAAATAAATATAATATTGGATTTATCAAAACCAAATAAATATTAAAATGTGTTGTGGTCAAAAACCTACATCAATGCAGGCTCTTCAGGATGACTGTTGGGACCAAATATGTCCTTTCAGGCAGGGAGCCACAAGGGATGAGATGAAAAAGGAAAAAATAGCTTGTTTCAAAGCCAATGCAGATAAGATATGTGAATGCTGTAATTCAAGAGGATTATCTGATTGTAAAGTATTGATACCTGACAAAGGCTTGATAGATGCATGTTCATGGACTCCCACAGATAAACCAGTTAATCCACCAGTTAATCCACCAGTTAATCCACCCACAGACAAACTCACTGACGATCAAATAGAAAATATCAAGAATAAATTGGCTATAGCCATAAAAGGAGATAATGATGGTATGGATGACTCATCATTAGCAAGACTAGTAAATTGTATTTATCCACAAATGGAAAAAATGGCAGGATTGGAAAAAATGAAAAAGATATCAGAATCAGATAGTTTTGATATAGAAATATTTTCAAATGATGAAAAAGCCAAATTAAATGGAATAGTAGAAGTGTGTGCAGGTAATGTAATTAGCAAGAGAAATTTATCCAGTTTTGGATCCGGTGGAATAACTAGAAATATCCCTAAAAATGTATTGATAGGTTTATTAGCTGCATTTGTACTGTTAATTATATTGTCTATATTTTTCTCAATGAAAAAGTAAATATTTTGGAGAAAAATATTCACTTTCCACACTTGCATATATTTTCATTACAAAATGGTATATTCCCATTTACACAGTTATCATTTATTGGTTTTCCATTTACACACTCACATGATCCATTATCAGCAGAATCATCAGAGGAATCTTCTATATAAACATTTCTATAAGGATAATCATTATAAAATCCTCTACGGGGATATCCTCTTCTCCATCCCGGTCTCCATCCCCTTCTAGCCCCCCAATACTTTTCCTTTTTCCCCAATATAAAGAGATATACAGATATTGCTATCAATATTAATGATAATACTATCAAGGCTATTGCTTTCATTTATTTATTTAATAGAAATCTCAAGAAATAAAATCAAATTTTATATTAATATTGTATTAAACATTATAAAATTTTACTCAATATCAATTTAATCATAATATAAAATATTTCAATTAAAATGGGTATCAAATTCTTTTATAAATGGTTATCAAATTATCCTAAAAATGGTATAGTTTTTCTAAGGAAAAATGAGCAAGTAAATGTATCTATTGATAATCTATTAATTGATATGAATGGACTGATACACAATTCAGCTCAAAAAATATATAAATATGGCTCTTGTGAAGAAAAGGGAGTGATTGTATATGTTTCCCCAGAAAATAATGCCAAGTTATTTCAAGATTTATGCAATAGTGTTTTAGACCTAATCACTACCACTAAACCGAGTAGGAGAATTGTGATGAATATTGATGGATCTGCGCCCTTGGCTAAACAAAATCAGCAAAGACAGCGTAGGTATAAATCTGCTATTGAAAATGTTAAAAAAACCGTAGGATTTCCCAAGAATAATCCTACGGGAATCCTGACGGGGACCCTATTCGATCCTTGCAGTATTACACCTGGTACTATATTTATGCATGAATTATCAGAATATATATCAAAATGGGTAGAAAAAATTTGCAAGGAAAATGTATTGAAAAAAGAAAATCATTTTTTCAATGAAAAAAATATAGAGATTAGTTTCTATGATTCGTCTATAGCAGGTGAAGGGGAACATGGCCTGCTGTCGTTTATTCGTGAAAAAATCAGTAAAACAGAGACAAATTGTCTATATGCAAATGACGCTGATTTAATAATGCTTGCATTATCTCTACACAGAGATAACGTATTTGTCATTAGAGATAGCATGTTTGAAAAACAGTATAAATACCATTTGGTAGGGATAAATCGTGTAAAGGAAATTATAGTAGAAAATATGAGATTTTCAGAAGATGTATCTGAAAATTTTAATGAAAATTCTAATGAAAATTCTAATGAAAATTCTAAAAAATATATAAATGACTATATTTTTCTATTCTTTTTAATAGGAAATGATTTTCTCCCCAATCTTCCAGCCTTTGAAATAAATATGAATGGAGTAGAAATTTTATTTGACATTTATAAAAAAATTGGAAAAAAATATGGTCATGTGATTTACAATACAAAAAAAGGTTTGACTATACGAAAACAATCATTGAGAAAATTCCTAAAAAAATTTGGGGAAATAGAAGGTGATATTCTCAATAAAAAATATCAATTAAGACATACTTTTTTTCAAGATACGATATTAGAAGAATCTATAGAAAAATTGTGTCTAGAAACAAATGACAAAAAAATGAGTTTTACGGGGTCTTTGATGGAATCCCTAGTGAAAAGTACTGGAATAAATACAGAAATTTATAAAGCTAAATATTACGATAAAAAATTTGGTGATCCCAATATAAAGAAAATTTGCATGGAATATTTCAAGGGATTGCAATGGACTCTTGAATACTATTCCAAGGGCCCTACAGATTGGCGATGGTTTTATCCGTATAATTATGCTCCTTTTGCAAGTGATCTCTACAAATATATTCTTTCATATAAGAAAACCATATTTTTACCTACAAAACCAATTCCTCCATTTTTACAACTTAGCATTGTATGTCATGAAAATAGCTATCATTTATTACCTAAACCTTTTAGGGATAATAGTAATATAAAAGAATATTGTCCTGAAACAGCATATATTGATTTGTCTGGAAAACAACGTGAATGGGAAGGGTTGGTCATTCTCCCTACAATTGACTTGGAAAAATATATAGATAATTATAATGAAAAAATAAGGCAAGTAACTCCAGCAGAATTATATCTGAATAGTTTTGGAAAAGGTAAAGTATTTTCTACATAATGGCTAACATTTAATATTTATAACCATATAAATATTTAGAGAAAAAGTATAGATAAAAATGCCTTATCAAAATAATAGGGGAAATTTAGGATATGTAATGGTAAACTCCAAAGAGCATTTATTTCCATATAAAAAAGGTAAAGAACTTACCTGTGGTGCAACTAATATATTTAGCAAAAAAAATAGGGAACATATTTTAAATAATAGATTTTCCAATATTGAAAATATTATTCCTGAAATGATTGGTGAATATTATAGTAAAGAAGATTTAATAGATAAAATGGAGAAAAAACATTCAAGACTTCCCATAGATCACATACATGATAAAATAGCGAAAGAATTGGTAACATATTATACCGATGAAAAATGCCCCTTGTGTCTTAGTTCATGTCTTGAAAATTCTGTAATGAAAATAACAAATTGTTGTAATAAATTTATATGCAAATTATGCAATTTAGAATGGGAAAAAATAGACAATCGGACATGTCCATTTTGTAGAAAACACATATACTCGGGATATAATGAATTATATACTGTGATACCTGTTAAAAAATATAAGGAAAAAAATTTAGAAATATAGGATTTTTGTGATATTGATGAAGAAATAGACACTACAATTGATTTGGGATTATATGAAACCATAAAGGAAATTATACTTGAATATATATTTTCATGGTTTTACAATGAAAAAATTGATATATAAATATTTAAGGAGAAAAAACATGTAAAAATATATAACATGAAAATCCAATTATTTATAGTGATACGTACTCATACCGATTCTACTAAAAGTACCCCCAAAATTTTAGCATCTTTTCAAGATGTGAATTCGGCAGAACAATATATATTAAATGAGAGAAAATTCACTCTTGAGTCTATTCTTAGGAAATTAATCATAGAAACACAAGGAAATGTACGTTTACTTGAAAAATATGAAACAATGCATAGAATATTAGATATATTAACCAATGATCAAATTAATATATTATATACTGATATAAAATATCGCTATGAATGGGCCATTGAGCCCTTGGAATTAAATTTATTTTCGGAATATGAAAAAGCCGTGGAGGATTTATAAAATATTAATTTAGAGAAAAAAATAACAAGGAAAAAGAAAATTCATAAAATAATAAAAATGACTAGATTTCAAGATACACCAAAAAACCTAACAATATCTAAAAAAATAGAGCAAAAAATAAGAAATGGTATAAATTCTATCATTTCATGGTTTTCTTCTATAGGAAAAAAGATTGCGGGAATTTTTAGGTAACTTTCTGTTAAAATTACCAAGGAAATAAATAACCATTTATAGATTTATAAATGGTAATAAAATAGCATGTATTCTCTGCCTAACGAATTGATAGTACTTGTTCTGTCAAAAATTGATATTTTTCTTTTAAAAAATCTATGCAAATTTAACAGTAAAATTTATAATCTGGTCACTTATGCTAGAATTCCCATAAATTATAATGTAGAAACAGAGTGTGTTTTTAAACTGATAAATGGGTATGAAAAAAATAAAGAGAAAAATAAGGATAAAAATTATTATAAAGATCAAATGATCTATATCCTAATGTCTAGTGGGTTTATCCAAGCTAAAACACAGATATTAAAATTGGCTCTAGACAGAAAATTATTTGACTTGTACCAAATATATCTCTCTTATTATTCTAATGATAATTCAAATCATTTCTATACTGTTTCATACAATATAGCATTAGCAAATACTGTATCCGGTTCTCTAGAGATTTTTTCATCATTTATTAAAGAAAATCCTAGCGAAAAAACTATAAAAAAGGTTTTACAGGATAGCATGTATATTTCTATAGAAAAAAATAATAGAGATGTTTTCTATAGATTAATAGCGGGAAGTTATCATTGTTCAAATTTATATTTTGAAGAGATAAAAATAGACTTGCTAAAATATGCTCTCAAAACATGCAAAAATGGTAAAATAATAAGCGATATTATACATAAATGTGCTAGACAGGATACTATTTCAGCTATCGAATCTGAAATAGATAGAGGTACTGATATTTATCTAGGAAATTATCATGAATTAATATCTTTGCTTTTTACAGGGAACATTTTATCAAGGAAAATTTATAATTATACATTGCTAAAATGCACAGAAATACCAATAAATGATAATACAGGAATTAATGGCCAAAATAATTACGAGATTATGAGAATGTTATTAAATGATGCAAGATGGAAATTATCTTGAAAAATATAAAACTTATTTTATTGCGGAATCTTTATAGGTTTTTATAAAGATTATTTATTTATTGATTTATTTTTTGTTATTTTTCCCAATAATTTTTACTTGCTCTTTTGCTTTTCATGATATGTGCAAGTGGATAACCCTTTTCCCAATGGTTTCCCACAAAGTTCGCCCTTTCTTTTTCCCTTCATTTCTACCATGCATGTTTGATCTTTTTCTGCCTCGCTATTTTTCCCCTTTTTTTCTTTTTTTTCTTCCTCAGACTCTGATTCTTCTTCAGAGTCCTTTATTTTTTCTTCAGAAGATTCCTCTGATTCTTTTTCATCCTCCGAAGGATTTTCAGAAGGTTCTTCGGAAACTTCCTTTTCTATCACCTCTTCCTTTTTTTCTTCTTCCAATTCTTCCTCTGATAATTCTACCGATTTTTCCTTTTCTGGTTCGCTAATTTTTCCTTTACCCTTTTTTGCTTTTTTATCTTCTTTTTCTGGTTCGGATGTTTTTCCTTTTTTCCCTTTGCTCCCCTTTTTCTTTTCTTTTTCAGACTCTGATTCAGAATCACTAACAACTTTGGCAGGTTTTGCCTTGGGCTTTGGTTTATGCTGATTACATAAACCATTTTCCTTTACAGGAGCCCCGCATTTTTTTCCTATTTTTATACCCTTGCTAAATTTATAAGAACAACCCTTTTCTGGATGAGCTTTTCTTTCCTCTGTTATGACACTTGCCCTTTCATTATATTTTTCTCTCTTTTTCTCTGACAATGCTTTCCACATTGTTCCCAGCTCCTTGGATATTTGACCAAATGATATATCAGGATTTTCCTCCTTTACCTGTTCCCTATGCTCTTCAGAAAAAAGCATGTACCCAGTTTTTTTCTTGGGGGCATTGGGATCCCTGGGCTTTTTAACACTAGTCTTTTTAGGATTGGGATTATCTATATGGGCAAATTCAATTGGAGACCCACTTATTTCTTCCCAAACCTCTCTGAGTTCATCCACCTTTAATTTTGGCCTATCCTTATGCAACCTCTGGATAAAGGCTTCGATTTGGGCATTTACTGCTTGAGTGATTATTGCGTTAAGAGACATTTTAACTTGTGATTTTTAGTGATATGAAATGATAGTAAGATTCGATTTTACTGTACATTTTACTGTACGATAAACTAAAATTCAATTTTATTGCAAAAATTGCGTTTTCATACTATCTGAAAAATTTTACATGAATAAAATATCTGAATAAAATATCTGAATAAAAAGAGGAATAATAAATGAGTAACAATTATATATTTGTAGAAAAACCCAGTCCGGGAAATTGTCCTGATGGAACCAAACAAAGAAATTTAGGGGATATAGCCGCGTGTCAGAGTTCCTGTGGAGGTGATACTTGTTCAGGCTATCCAGGTATTTCCGTAAATAACGATAATAAAATACAATTCAAACATAAAAGCGGTACTTTTATTGATGATAAAGCAGTGTATTTTTCTAAAGTGGGTGGTAAATGTGTAATGTGGAGTACAGACCCCAATGGAAAAAGAGTCTCTACAGAAGTACCCGATCAAGATTGTTGTGATGGTAATGGGAAAAACTGTAGGGCAGGGATCACTGGAAAGGTATTATTAGCCTCTTATACATATGACTGTAATGATAACTGTGAAACTGGCTGTGATCCCAAGAATAGAAAGGGATGCTGTTTGAGAGGCTCTGATAAATGCTCTTCCCAGCCAGGAGGTAAATATAAATGTACAGTAAAAGATGGGTGTGTTGTGGCCCCTGATGGAAAATATGATACAATTGATGAATGTGTAGCCAATGAGCCTCAATGCGGAGGAACACGGCCCAAAAGATGGTCTTGTGATGGAAAGGGAACTTGTAATGAGGATATAGATGGGCCCTATACTAGCAAACCTGATTGTGACCTTCAATGTTCAGGTGTCAAACCCAGTAATGACACGGGAAATAATACTGTAAAAATATTGGTAGGCATAGCAGTGGTTATAGCTATTGTAATTGTGTTATTAATTGTATACACGTTTATAGTACCAATGTTTAAAAAGGGACCCCAGGGATCTTCTGGAGGGACTCCAAAAATATCTGGATATACTCCAAGGGGATATTCACCTAGAGGATCTGTAAGAGGGAATTCCCCAAGAAATTTAATTTAAGAGAAATAAATAGGAAAAAATGAATAAATTAATCATAAAGAAAATAACTAAATTATTATTAGGTATTTCTCTATTTTCTTATATTTCTGTTAGATTAGGATTTTTTGGTACAAATATACTCACATTAAAGGATGACGCCGATATTAGATATATTTGTATAATAAATGATAATAGAATATTCTTCAATGTATATCGCTATTGGAATAATGATTTAGAAATGGAAGTTCCATACTATAAATATTATGGTTTTAGTATTAGACCTTTGGTGATAGAACATTTTGATGAAAAAAATATTGAGACAAAATATAAGAGTGATTAATTTAAAATATTTAGAAAAATACCATTTTATAAAATATTATAAAATGCAAGAGAAAAATAAATCTATTGAAAAAGCCCCACTTATTCCAGTGATTATAGATAATAGTGATTTTATTATTTGTAAATTTGATGATTTACCAAAATCCCTTGATCGTATCAAGAGGAAAAATCATACATGGAAAATATTAAAAAGAGAAAAGAAAAAACAAGGTAAAATATATATCAATGATAAGACAAAAACCCCATCAGAAAAAGTGCTATATTCTCGAGATAAAAAATTGGTTATTTTAAAACCGGAAAAAATAGAGAAAAATGAACTAGTCTTTTTTCTTAATAAACATTGTAAATGTACTTTTAATCATGTGTATAAATGGATTTTACCTGAAAAAATGAGAAGGGGTATAAAATCTATGGAAATTGGTCATAATTATTTTGGTAATAACAATATCACAAATATACCTGAAATTTTATTTAGAAATGAACCTACTGGTGACGTAATGCTACCATTTCCAGAAATATTGATACCTCCTTTTTCTACTATTTTTATTGTAATAGTATATAATGAAAATCCCCCAGATTCCCCAGAAATAATATTGAAAACAGACATTATTGGAAAAATAGAGAATTTTTACTGTGAAATACCCATTATCGATTTTAGTTATATAAATATCTCTGTGAATTCTAATGAAAATAATTTGATTATTAATCAATGCGAAAAAATCCACGGTATATTTAAAAAATTTACTGTGATTTTCGAGGATTCTTTAGGGAATTTTCAACCTATAAATTTTATTAGTTTATATTGGAAAATTGAACCAGGACTAATAATATATAAAAATATTGAAAAATTTTCTAATCAAAAATTCAATGAAAATAACATTTATAATTTAAAGCTCAAAAATTATATGAGTTTTAAATACCATCCGTATACTCCCTTTGAATTTCGCATTACATTACCTGAAAATAATGTCAGTGGAATTTTACATTTAATTGCCTATACAAAAAATATCCTATGTTTTAGAGATGGGTGTATAGGAAAAATGTATGGATATTAAAAAGATATAGAAAACCCTTTAAAAAAATATCCTTTATAGAAATCCAGGAGAATGATAGACAATACAGATATAGCATATAATACAGTAGAAAATACTGATACCACTATAGCGAGGAGGTTTGAATATACATTTTCTGAAATAACAGTAAATGGTAATAAAATATTTGGATATTCTTGTAAATTAAGCAGACCAAATAATAAAAAAAGTAATTTATCATTTTTTATTGATGAATCAAAGGAACTTGGCCCTTCTGATCTTGCTGAGATTGATTACCATGGAACTATATATTGTAATGATGAAAAAATGATAGATATATCCCCCTCTGAAATTAAAAGGAATACAGTGATATTTAAAATGCCGAAAACAATCAATTATATATCTGAATGGATTTTACCTGAAAATCTCAGGGACGGATTAAAAAATGTATATCTAGTATGCAATGACTTGATAATAGTAAATGTACCAGGGATACTAATAAAGGGAAAATCACTAGGAGATTTAATGATGCCTATTTCCGAAATGTTAATCACCTATTATTGTATAGTAGATATTAGGTTAGAATATAGTAAAAAATCTAGTGTGATAAAAAATATAATTGCGGAAAATAATACTCCAAAACTCTCTATAACTGCAGGCAATGCATACGGATGGTCTCATTCTAGAGGTTATTTATCACATGTAGATTTTCCATTTATCAAATTCTCTGTAAATTCAAATGAAAATATTTTTATCAAGGAATTTGACAGGATAGCTTATACAATTATATTTAAAAAATTTACAGTAATTTTTGAGGATTTAAACAAGAATATTATACCTATTAATTCTGTTATAAAATCTATAGAAATTTCTCATTCAAGTGTAATGTTTGCAAATGATAAAATTATATTATGGAATTCAGGGGATTTAAAACATGTAAATGACTATACATTTACCCCCAAATTTAAAAAGCCAATATTCGCTCATAAAATTGCTCATCCTAAAATAATGGTGGAATTAATCGATAATCATCTTGAGGGAAAACTATATATAATTTTTCAACTAAGACATATCACTAATTTTCTCAGTGGAACTACATTGAGAGTAACCATGTAATAAAATTTTATAATATTTATAAAATAAAGAAAAAAAGGAAAAAATGATGCAGCCAAATTTTCGTATTAGGAGGAGCTATCCGTCAAAAGTGATAGATCCTAGCACAATAAATGTAAAATCTATAGGGGTAAATTTAAACTCGTTAAATAATAAATTTACTTTTAGTCAGATTGCAGCTACAAGTATGAATAACAAGGGGATAAATATAGATGATACAACTGTGTTATTGACCCCCTCATCGCATAATCCACCTCAATCAGGTGATACTTTTCCCTCTATATGGCCCGGTATTTCTACTACAATTGGTAGTATCAGAACTTTTCACTATAATGCAGGTGTAGGAGGATCTGCTTGGGTATTATGGGCTGTGAAAAATGGAATAAAAGTCATAGTGGGTCTTGATCTAGGTTCAGATTCGGGAGCTTCTGAAATAACTGCATTTTCAACTGATTATCTTGCATCTCCATTAATAAAAGCATTATATGATGCAAATGTAATAGCAATTGCAGTGGGAAATGAAGAAACAGATATAACTGCTATAAATACAGGTTTGGTAAATGCACAAACTTTAAAAGGATTGAATCAACTTCCAAATGTACCCATAACATCTGTACTAGTCGATATAAATGGAAATTGGATACAAAATTCCTACCCCCCAGAAAGTGCTACATTTTCAGCTAATTTTTTGACATTGAATCCAAATATGGATATCATTTGCTTTAATTTTTATAGTGATTATTATTCATTTGGAAATTTACCTCCTCTTTCTCCTTCTCAGGCATTAACCGTAGGATTATCTTGGACCAGTAATGGTACAGAAAATTCTGTTTTACTCAATCAATTTGGCTCAGTGAGATCAGCAATGACAGCAGCTGTCATTAACAAGGAATTTTGGTGTACAGAAACGGGTTGGGCAAGTACTCCAATACAGACAGAATTGTTACCTGGATGGAGTTCTGTAACTCATGAGAAAACATACTATGGAAATTTTCTTGGATTTAATTTATCTAATCCCTTTATACCTCAACAAGGTACAGTGTCGGTTATGCCTCCTAATAGAATATTTTATTTTACTGTACGAGATGTGCCTTCTGAGAGTGATTATTTTGGATTATATACATCAGCCTCAACATTGACAACCAAATTTTAAAAAATAAAATATAAAAAGATAATATTTTTTTATAAAAATCCAATGAATTCCCTGAAAAATATTAAAAATATTAATCCTACTAAATTCTCTGAAATTGCCGTTATCTTACTTAATCACTATATAGTCAAGGTAAAAAATGAGATATTTAGAATAGGAGAAATAGAGTTTTATTTATACTCGGAAAATCATGCAGACAATTACGTTCATAAAAATCCTTTACAATGTACTAGATTAAATTGGTATTTTCATAGGCGAGGAAAATCATATAAAGAAGGCACTTGGAAAGGATTGGATATCACTCTGGGGAATTCTTTATCTAAAGAATCCAATGAAATTTTCTGTGGTATTTTAATAAGGTCTCTATATAATATAAAATCAAGAGAATTTATAGAAGGACCATGTAATTCGGTAATGGCTATCCTCAAACAATATAACTGTAAAAATTGCAAAGATTTTCTATCTCTTGATGAAATATTAAATTGTAGGAAAAATGATAGAGATTTCATATTAAAAAAGGCCAAAATGAAAAGTAGAGAAATTTATCAGGGACCTAGAATGGGATTAAGTGACAAATATCCTGAATACAGACTTGCTCCCTATAGATTTACCACATATATCAATCTAATAAAAAAAGGCAAGAAAACGCTTTCTTTGATTAAACCCCTATAAAATTGAATATTTGGTATATATCCTCAGTATGATACCAAGGATTCTATACATCCTAGTAAAAATCTATAACATTTAAACAAAGATGGGTTACATGATAAAAACCATTAATGAAAGGGAAAAGACCATTGCTCAATTCACAGCAATGATGGAGGATCTTGGTAGGGCGAAAAGACATGACAAGAGATTTCTCTTGCATCAATGTGTAGAATTTATAATGGAAGAAAGATGGGCATTTATAGGGTCAGAAATAGAAATGAAAAATTTAATGACCTCTATAGAAAACGCCTTGTATAATTTAGGGGATGAGACATCCATGTATTATTATAAAGTATTATCAAATAAAATAAATGTATATTAAACGTGAGCTAAAAATAACCTAATAAATTTCTTTATAAAACCTATAAAGAAAATATAAAGAAATTCCTATAAAATTGAATATTGAGAAAACAGTATGAATAAATCACTGTATATCTATATATAATATTCATATTAAATGGAATTAGGAAAAGTGAGAGATTTAATCTGGAAATTATCAGCTCAAGATAGGACCCGAATCTTTGCTGAGCTCATTGAGAAATATAATCTTGATAGACATGCAATCGTATATTGCTGTGATATATGTGATAAAACGGGTTATGAAATGCATGGAGAGTATTCAAATGGAGAATTTTTTTCATGCGAAGATTGTACTGACATTACCTGCTGTAGAAAATGTGCAAGAAAAATGATGAAAAAGAATATGGCTGGTGATTATATTTTTTGTAGAAAATGTGCTAAAGAAGATGATAATAAGAAAAAATTGCAAGAATATGCCTTGAAAATAAAATGTAGTTCTTGCAAACAATCAGAGGTATTTTATCCAAAAAAAGGAGAAGAAGATAAATGCTGTCAAAAATGCAAAAATTGCGATAATAAAATATGTGAAGATTGTATAGCCGATGAATGTGTAAAAACATGCAAGATATGTAATGAGATTTTTTGCAATGATTGTAGGTCTTTGAGTATGGTAAATAATTCAGAATGTGTTTTATGCAGTGTAGAAAAAGAAATGAATAAAAAAATAGAGAAAGAAAAGAAAAAACGGAAAGAGAAGCAAAAATAAAGGAAAAGAAACATGAGAAAATGGCTGTAAAAAATAATAGATATCATGAAAATTAAACCAATAAATAAAATTTCTTTATAAAACCTATAAAGAAAATATAAAGAAAATATAAAGAAAATATAAAGAAAATATAAAGAAAAAAGGAAATTTTCCTAGAATTTTTAGATACCAAAAATAAAAATGAAAATCTTTTAAACTAAAAGATTAAGAATAAAAAAGAGAAAATGTCTACTAGAAATATAGGTCATTGTAAAGCAATAATTGTGATAGAAAGAAATGATCAAGATTTACCTAGATTGATAATGAATGGATATCAATATAATGATTTTGCTATGATCAGAGTGCTATTGGAATACAATGACAAAACATGTGAAAAAGCTATAGTTGATTTAGACGAGTCTTTTTATACTACATTTACCAATGAAAAATGGCACATTAGATCTTATAGTAAATCAGAGCCAAATAAATCAATTACACCTATTTTATCTCAAGAGAAAACTAACCTGATTTTAACAATGATAATGGCTGCATGTAAAGAATATCAAATTTCAATGAAATTTGATATTAATATAGAAAAGGTCGTTGAGGGAAATATTTGTGTTGAAAGAGATTACCCCATCAGAAATGAATCTCTAGTATTTTTTCGTTTTAGCAATTTATTTGCCGATGATAATGACAATTTCACAGAGAGTAGATTTATAAATGGTGAATATTTTTCAAATACCAAGGATAATTGGTACCAATCACGAAATCCATGAATAAATTCCTAAATAAAATTTCTTTATATTTTTATAAAGAAAAAAAAGAAAATGCCCCCACTCAAATTTTCCTAGAATTTTTTAGATACCACAGATAATTTATTATCTCATCTCTGGTATCAGTTGATACTCTACGGGAAATTTCTCTTAGCGCCTTGTTATTTTGAATGGTTGTATCGGCCCCTTGATTAACTAAATATTTCACTATTTCTAAATGTTCATTTAAAATGGCTTTTTGTACTGCGTTATCAAGATTATAAAAAGTTCCTATTTCAATAAGGCATTTTACTATTTCTAAATATCCTCTTTCACATGCTTGTAATAAAGCCTCATTTTTAGCTTCTACGGAAATCTTACTTGATACTAAATATTTTACTATTTCTAAATACCCAAATCTGCTAGCTGGAATTAAAGCCAAACTTTTAGATCTCAAATCTGACACAAACGGATATAGATATTTAACCATTTCTAATTGTCCATAATTGCTAGCAGTCATTAACAGCTCAAATGATTGAAATAAAATTTCGGCCTTTTTATCATTGGAATTTTCCATTAAATATTCCATTACCTTTACATTGTCTTTCATTACTAAATCTCTAATATCTATAGATAGATATTTTTTCATTTTTTCTCTAAAATTAGATATTCTTTTTTTATTCAAGATTGAATATACTGATTCACCATTATTTTTAGAGCTTATTTTTATTAGTAAATGTCTATCAATTTTTTCATATATAAAATCTATTAATTCTAAAGGAATTTTTTTTAGAATTTCCCAAGAAATTTCCAAAGGTATCATTGAAATATATATTTTTTAATTTCTTGATAAATCTTTTTTTTTAAAAGATTTTTACATGTTTTTTTGGTTATGCTAAATTATACCGATACTCCAGGACAATTATAATCAAATTCACTTTTTCCCTTTATATTATCAGGGACACAATTCCAATCTATATTTGGGTCACATTTTGTAGATTCACAAAAGCCCATATATAATGCCCCTTGATCATCCCAATTTCCCCTAATATTATAGATATTTGATACACCCCTTTCTCCATTAGTAGTTTTATAACAATTCTTGTCCCTATCACCAGCACTCCATCCAAAGCCATTTGTAGGATAACATGTACCATTATGACATCTCCCAGTACAACATTCGCTATCACTACCACATTTGGTAAATGTCAGGGCACAAGGCCTACAATCATTACTGGGATTTTTCTTGCAATATGAATTGATTGTTTGCTGAGATAGATTTCCACTAGAATCTACAGGCAAAGGAGCTTTGGTTATAAATCCATTTCTCACCTTGCAATTTACACAATGTGAAGTAGCGTAATCTGCAGTATTATTTCCGGGATCTATACAGGAAATACATTTACCTCCCCTTTTTCCTTCACAATTTTCCGTGATATCTGCAGTACAGGCTGAATTCTTGGGAATACAATATCCATTTGTTATAAAATTTCTGTCTTGTATTTTAATATATTCATTTCCACATACACAGCTTTGTTTTCCCGGATCATAATAACACTGACAGTCTGGATCATTAGGATTTTTCTTGCATTTATCGGCAATAATTTTAGGTATACATGGATCGGGCAGACATCCTATTGAACATTCATTTTTTTTATCATCAGGTAGAGTGCTACAAGAAATTTCCCCTAATTTACACTTGCAAAACATATTTCCAGATGTGTCATATTGAGGGGGCGTATCTCCGCATGGATTGGCTATACAATCTTTTATACCCAATTGTGTATTTTCATAGAAATATGTTCCAGGGGAACACCCGCAAAAAATATTCTCCATTTCTACCTTGCTCTTTGGGTCCCATTCTATAGGTTGAGAAGAATCACTACATTTTCCCTTGCCCGTATCAGGATCTATAGAATATTCACCTGTTTTACAATATAATAATTTATTGTTTTTATTTGCATTAGCATTACACATTACAGGTACATTACAATCAGAGCCTAATCCTCCAGATGAAATCCATTCAGGTTTCTTGCAATAACATTCCCATTTAAATAAGCTATCAGATACTTTTCTCAATACAGGATCAGAAGTATAGGGATTACAAACTGAAGATTCAACTGTGGCTGGAAGACAGTATTTTCCTGCTGGAATATTCACGGGGATATCATTACCATTGCTTTTTGTGATAATTGTCAATCCCCCTTTTTTTACTAAATTTCCTTGAGAATCATACTGATCTCCTGGAACCTCTTGACAGGAAAAAATACCCCCTGAACACTCTATACACGGTTTTCCCAATTCATCACATTTTGTAGGGACTAGAGAACAATCAGTATTACCCTGTGATTTTATATCACTAAAAAATATGGGAGATTTACTTTTGCTAATAATGATTAATATCGTATATAATAATATGATGAATAATAGAATAATAACGATAATTTTTATATTCATTTATTTATAAAATTCTATAAATAATTTTTGGCTTTAAAATTTCATGTTATAAACCTTTTGCTGACCCCAGCAATCATCTGGATCATATGAATGGAGCCAAATACTTGATTCATTTTCAATGTGAATTGTGTGAAAATCCTCCCCATCATAACACTTGAACACACTTTTCGTTGGAATTTTCAATTTGGATTCAGCCACAGTAAAAATATGTTTCCTCAATATACCATGTAATTTGTTTACTGCATTAGTACAATTGGTTTTAGTAAGGGGACCTGATTCTAAAAAATGACTCATTTCATAGCATGTTGTAGGCATTTTAAATAATTTTGCTTTAGTTTCTTCATCCATGATTTTATAAAGAAATTTTCTCTTTAATACATTATTTATAGAATTCTATAAATAATTATTGGGTGTTAATTTGATTTTTTACTTGCTCTTTTTCACAATTTTCTTTACATTTCTTGGCTTTTCTGCTGGTTTTTCCTTTTCAGGCTCGGTATCAGGATCTTGGATTGGATCTTCAGGACCTTCGGTATCACCTCCCAATGGATTATTACTAGTACAAACCTCTACAGGCTTGGGAGCAAAAGTCATTACTTGAACAGGTGGAGGATTGCTATTTGACTGATGCACAATAACATTGTATGCCTTCATGGCAATTGAAGCCGTTTTAGCCAATAAAAGAACTGATTCGATTTTTAATGTGGCGCAAACATTGCAATATTTATCCTTGTATTCAATGGGATTCAAAGAATCTCCCACGGGAGAATAAAATAGGGTAGTAATTTTATCCACTGTGAATTCGGGAGAATTTTTTTCTTTTCGTGCTCTAGTAAATTCTATACTAGGAGAAATAGAATAACTACCCGGTACAGGATCGCCTTTAGGATCTAATTTTTTGTAGATGAATTTAGAAAAACTATTTTCAGCAAAATCATGCTTTCCAAGAGTCTTTTTTATCGAAAGAATATATCTTATAATCGCATTGATAATATTCTCTACATGTTCTATCCATTCCATTTCCTCCTTTTTTCTTTCTTCATTGGCCTCCTTTTGACAAAGGAAAATAGGGAATTTTAATCCTACAAATTTTTCTTGGAAAAAATTATCCCTTATTCCCATGGAAAAACATTTATCCAATGTAGATATGATCAAAGGTCCTACTTTTTTGTTTGGATATCTATAACTAATTTGGATTCGTTTATTCTTCATTGTTGTACCGGGAATTTGTTCATCTTTTGGTTCACTGAAAACGAGATTGGCTGGGTCGAAAGAGTAAATATTGGTGATTTCTACTGACATTTTTTTGATTAAACTTGTTAATTAACTTGGCTATATTTTCTTACTTTTTTTAATCTTTAAATGAAAAAATCAATTTTATTTTTTGGATTTTTTTATATCATTTTTTATATCATTTTTCCGCTTATTTAAATTCTTCCAATTCTGCTTCAAGTTCCTTGTCAAAATCAATCTCTTCTTCAATCTCTTCTTCAATTTCTTCTTTTTCTGATTCCTCATTATTTTTTTCTAATTCTTCCTCTTTTAATTCAGAGTCAAATTCCTCTTCAATTTCCTCTGCATCCATTACCTTGCTTTTTTTCATTCCTGTATCAAATTGATAGGCAAACATTGTCGGTAAAGCAGAAGCAAAAGACTCTGCTATTTCATCTATATTTTTTACATTCTTTTTTATAGAGGTTTTCTTTACTGATTGAGAGGGATTTTTCATTTGGCTTGATTTGGTAGATAATTTAGGGTTTTTTGATTCTACATTTGGTTTTCTCGTGGGATTTGTAAAAAATTTTTTAGAGTCCTTTACAGAGTCCTTTACAGAGTCCTTTTCAAAGTCTCTAACCATGTTAGCCTGTTTTAATAGGAGAATCTGAGAATTTAAATTTTGTACAGATTCTACCAATTTTTTAATAACATCTTCATGGTTACTAATTATCGCTTGTTGTTCCTCTATTTTATGAGCGAGTATATCTACCTTGTTATTCAATGTTTTTACTGTCTTGGAAAAATATATAACGACTCCAGCAATAACTATTACCTCTACAAACATGTGAATATATTGGGGATTAGCCAATATTCCGCTAAATGAAAATCCTTTTTCCAATGCTTTTTCTGACATTTTTGTTATTTTTTTAATGCCAGAAAATTTCTTAAAATACTTTTACCATTCAAATTTTTCTAAATTTTATATCATTATAAAATTGTTATTCGAACTCATTTTATTCGCTGATTAAACCCAAACATTTATATAAATGTTCCCTGACTTTTGTCAATGATTCAGTATCTTCTGTAGGTTCCTTTATTTCCCGCAAAAGATCTTCAATATCTTCCTTGGGTAATTTTTTCTCAGGTACAGGCTCCATTTTTGCTTTTAAATTTTCTATAGCTTTTTCTGAACCTATAAATGTTTTTCCCTTGAAATTATATTCCTTTATCGGTGAGCCTTTCATTCCCTTGGAATATTTTCCCGGTGGAATGCACTTACCTTGACCAGAATCATTTACAAAACACATTTTTCCATCTGTGCAGCTATAATTATCAGCATCGCAATCAGAGTTCATTATTTCCTCCAATTCTTCTTCTGAAGCATCATTATTGACCATTATCCCCTTGCTTTTCAATTCATTACGTAACTGAAAAAGTTTTGATTTTTTAGGAGATTTTTTAGGAGTTTTCTTGGGAGTGGGTTTTCTTGGTGACCCTTTAGGGGATTTCTTGGGAGATACTTTTGGTGTTGGTATTTTTTGTTCTTCTTTCAATCTTTTTAATTCTTCTTTTTCTGACTGTTGATCTTCCATTAAATATTCCGTATCAGAGTATTGATAAATTTCTTCTTCGCTCTCAGATTTTACAGGGATCACGGGTTCATCTGCAAAAAATTCCTCATCTGATTCTTCAGATATTATAGGAGTGGGTTTCTTTGGGCTCTTTTTTGGAGTAGCCTTTTTAGGAGATTTCTTGGGACTTTTAGGTAAATTAGCGTAAATATGATCTACTAGGTCTTGCTTCTTTTTTCCGCTATAACCTTTTATCCCTTTATTTTTCGCCAATTCTTGCAAAGCTTTTATAGTCATTTTAGTTAATTCATCCTTGCTTTTCCTTGGGGATCCTTTAGGAGTAGCCTTTTTAGGTGATTTTTTAGGACTAGTTTTCCTTGGAGACCCTTTCGGGGATTTTTTAGGGCTCTTTTTCTCAATTTCTTCACATAGATCTTTTCTTGATTTTTTAGCTTTACTTCCTTCTTTTTTATAAATATTGATACCACAATCTTCTGCAATTTTTTGTATATCTGCTGCCGAAAAATCTTTGCTCACACTACATTTTTCAGGGAAATAACAGCCTTTTTCCTCTTTGGGTGATTTCTTTTTAGGGGACCCTTTAGGGGATTTCTTGGGACTTTTACTTCTCCCCCTTGATAAAATTTCTTTTCCCTTTTTTGTGTCCTTGCCCACACAGCGACCTGAATCAGGGTTATATATCTTGCCAATTTTCTCACAATCGACTTTTCCTTTTTTTACAGGGGATTTGCTTTTGCTTCTAGATCTTCTTTTACCTTTTGGGGATTTAGATCTACTTTTACTCCTAGATCTTCCTCTGGATCTACGCTTAACTGGACTCTTCTTTTTTGCAGCTTTTTTAGCGGCTAAAATCTCTTTACCCTTTTTTGTATCTTTTCCTATACAGCGTCCTGAAATAGGATTTAAAATCTTTCCTTTATCCTTGCATTCTTTTTCTGTAGGCATTCTTGTCTAAATTTATTATTTATTATTAATCATTTTTTTTAAAACAATTTAATTATCAATTTTATATAGTTATAAAATTGTTATAAAATAATCATGAATTTACATATCATTTTTTCCCTTTATTTTATTCAATATAATATCTATATTTTTATATAAATCATCAAAGGATAAATCATTATAAAGAAAAAAAGTATTTTCTATTAAAACCCCGCTATTTTTTGTTAGATAATTTCTTGAATCATTTTTATATGTACAACCCCTTCTTGAAAGCTTGATTAAATATACATTTTTTTCTCCAATTTTTTCCACAATTTCCTTTACTTCTTTATCAAAACCAGAATCTGATATTACATAGTTTTTACTAGTTTCCATTCTATTGGCTATCACCTTGCCAAAAATTCCTTCCCCATACACTGGCTTTATCACATTCTCTGAAACATATATCAAGGCTTCTCTAGGTGTAAATTTCACTAGACCCCCTGTAAAAGGGCCTCCTCTAAAAATTGATAAATAGTCCAACTTTACCTCTTTGTGACTTTCATATTTATCGTCCCATAATTCTCTAGAAATATCAAATAATTTCACGGTAGACTGTACCAATATTTCTTTTATCTGTAAATGTGCATGTCCATGTTTTTTCTCTATATAATTAGCTAATGTATCCTTACCACTTCTAGGAGGGCCGTTTAATAAAATTACTACCATTTTTTATTTTTGGGGGATCTTTAAAAGGTTATTCTTTTTTAGCCATTGCCAATGTTATATTTTTTATAACAAAAAAGAGAATGGCCAATACTACAGCTTGTATGACTATTTGTAAATATATATTACTTTTTGTCATGGGTAATATACTATGCAATAATCCCACTACTGGAGGTATGCAAATTATCACGAATAATATAATGATTATCAATGGCTCTTTTATTTCCCCCGCAATTTTCCTTGTAGTCTTTTCATCTATTTTCCCTATATTTCCCATTGAAAAAATATCTTGGAGTAATTTATATTCATGAGGTTTTGGTTCTACAACATCGCTAGGTAAATTGGGTATATAATCCGCATTGGGTACATTCATTGTCGACATATTTTCCCCATTATATTTTTCTTTAAACATTTTATTGTTTGCTAGAAATTATAAATTGTGATAATAAATAAAGAAAATAAGAATTTTTAGAGAAAAAATAAATAATGAATAGTTGTAAACCCCCCAGAGAAAAAGTAAATGGATTAATTTACCCTTCTACTTGTATGAATTGCTATAGTTATTCTACCCCTTCTGGTAAAAATCCTATAGCAAATGGTTATCCTAGCTTGTATATCGGCAAAAATGATTTTCAAGGGAAAATCACTACATTGTCATGTGGAGTATATAAACGTATATAAATAATGATATTTTATAATACTATAAAATAAATGGAAAATGAAGATTTTTACAATGAGCCATATTCATACGAATTTATCAAGAATAATATGAAACCTCTAGATATCATCCTATTCAAAGGTGAAGAAATTGTATCAAAAACTATAAGGTTATTACAACGGATAAAATTAGGAGTAAATAAAGAAAATAATTTTTCCCATGTGGGAATGGTCGTAGATAGTACTATAATCAATAAAGAAATTTATCCTTGGATAGAGGACAATAAATTATATATTTTCGAATCTACATTATCAGGGAAATTATCAGATGGAATACTAAATGTAGAAAATAGGTCATTTTTTGGTACCCAAGTGAGAGAATTAGAAAAAGTGATAAATCAATACTCAATATTAGGTTGGTCTAGATTGATAGATAATCCAGTTAATTTCACTCCAAATTTTATAAATATTTTTACAGATTTATTCATGAAATATAATGGGATAAAATATGATACCAACTTGATAAGCTTAATATCCACATTATTTCCTTCAATAAGATGTATTAGAAATTCTGCTGAAAAATTCTTTGATACACAAGGTTATTTATTTTGCTCTGAATTATGCTTTAAAATGTATCAGAAATTAGGTCTATATTCGACTGAATTTGATGCAAGAAATATAGTTCCAGTAGATTTTGTGGGGGAAAATAAGTCAATACCGAGTCTCTTTGAAAATCCTATAATTTTTACTGGTAAATTGTGAATTTTATATGCAATATAAAATTTATCATTTATTAATCATTATTTTAGCTTATTTATTGAATATTTTTCATGAAATTTACTCTGTACAATTTTTCATATGATTAATCATATTTTTAAGAGCTATATTTTCTTTTTCTAATTCTTCTTTTTTATCTCCAATACTTCTTATCACGTCCTCAAAATTACATATAATTGAATTACATTCATTATCATTATTTTCTACTTGGAATTTTAACCTTGAATTTTCTTTTTCCAATTCTTCTATTCTCTCTTTTAATTTCTTGTTTTCACGCTCTATCATTGATATCCTATTGATCTCGTTGATAAAATTATCTTTTTCTCCTTTTTCTTCTATTTCAGCAAGAGTTTGCCCCTCATATTTTTTCATTTCTGATGCTAAATACCACTTGTTTTTTTCTTCCAACTTTTCTCCTTTTTTAGTTTCTAAAACACTCACTTTATCAATTTCATTTCCAAATTCTCTCATTTTCCCTTCTTTTTCTATTTTAGCAAGAGTTTTTCCCTTGTATTTCTTCATGTTTGTTTCAAATAATTCCCTGGCTATTTCACGCTGAGATTTTTCTTTTTTTAATAAAAAATGTATTTTAGACATTTCGTCGTCGGAACACATGCTATAAAAATCATCGTCAGAATCATCTGATTCAATGTTACCGATTTCCTTTGGGTCAATTTTAATTCTGGGCATGCATATTTCAGAGGGATTCACCTGATCATTCCATTTTTTCCTAATATTTTTCATATCTAAATCAGATATGATTTTTACATGGACAGTACGCCCATCTTCTATGGCTTGCCTTAAATCACACAAGGCTTCCTCTGTATTGAGGTCAGTACTGTTTACAGTCTCAATGATTTTTACTATTTCACCTTCCATTATTTTTCTATTGATTTAATAGAGAAAAATAATAAAATATTCAATTTTATATCAATTATAAAATTTATTGGGATTTTCAGTCTGCTTTTATAAAATTTATTACATTTTCTATTTTCTGTTTATATTTTTTAACAGTTTCGTTCTCTTTATACCACAATAATCGGTATTCTTTGGCTTGATTTTCTTTTTCCAGTATTTTCTCTTGTAATTCTAAATTTTCTGTTTTTAATTCATTTACCTGGTTTTTTAACTGTATATTTTCATCTCTCCATTCATACATTTTTTCTAAATCTTTCAATGGGACACCCCCTATTATTGGCTCTGTCATTTTTTTCTTGTATTTTTATATTATTTATAAAAATTTCAATTTTATTATTTTCTAATCATTTTATTCACTTTTTCATTATCAAACTCTAAAATTTTCTCTACCATATTTTTCGTATAATTTAAATATAGCTTGTTCCTTTGCCTTGGCTTCTACTTCTAGATCGATTTTCCCCAAGCCAAAAAAATAACTAGGTATTTCCTGTATATAATCTGAATGATGACCTATTCTCCCCTCTCCTTGTTCCGAAATATGCATGATTGGAATCATTCCTTTCCATGTAGCTATAATCCTGGGGAATAAATTTATCAATTCGCCCTCTGTAATTTGTTCATCTGGATTTAAAATATTGTAGCATGAATAATGATGAGAATCAAAGATCATGGGTATCCCTAATTCTTCGCATATATACAAGCAATCCTTGACAGAATAACCTCTTTCACAATTTTCAAGGGCCAATCTCCTCTTTACTTTTTCTGGTAACAATTTATATTGATCAATCCATCTGGAAATAGTCTCTTTTTTATTACAGTATGTACCACCACCATGTATAATGATTACACTGCTCTTGGGATCCGTACCTAAAGCATCCAATATATCGGCATGGTGTGATAAATCAATAATTGTAGAGTCAAATACTGATTGTTTTATGGCTCCCACTTGATTATATTGACCAGGATGCATTAATACACGATGATTTTTTTCCTTTATTTTTTCTCCAATTTTAGTTAAAAGAGACCTGGCAAAATCAATTGTGAAATCCCCTACGGTATTTCTATCTGTGAATCTAGGAAATATATCACTGCTGATACGTAATAGAGAAATATGATTATCACTATTCCACTCTATCATTTTCCCTATATCAGATATATTTTGTAAAGCGAGATTTTGGGCTTTTTCAAGGGTCCATGTTCTTTTTATCAAATTCCTGCTACAAAATACAGGGGGTTTTTGTTTCCGTAAAATTGTATTTATACAGCATAAACCTAACCTTATATTTTTAGGGGGTAAATTGATGGGAATACCAATAGGGATACCAATAGGGATACCAATGGAGGTATCTATTCTCAAATAAATTTCTCTCAATTTTTCAATGGATAAATCATATTCATTTGATAGCTTGGAAATGAATAAATCTATCCTCACATCAATTATAGCTGATATTTCAGTGATCATTGTAGATACTATCACCTTTTCAATACTGGATTTTTCAATTTTATAGGCTTATAAAATTTTATTGTTTATTTAATTCATATTAAAACCAAGTTTACATACAATTTCTAGCTTTTATAACCATTATCATTTTCCCATATAATTTGGCCTCGATCAATGGATGTGTTCCATTGGGTATTTTAACCATTATTTCTATATTTGGGTTTTTTAATTCTACAAAATCTGCTTCTTTTTTACCATTTCCCCTTTTTATATTTTTTTGTTTAAAATTTAAATCATTTTCCTCTATTCTTTTTAGAATACGTTTTTTAAATGGAAGATTCTTTATCTCTACGTTTTTTGTATCATTCATTTTATCATTTAAATCCTCAATATTATCCTCTTCATCAGAATCATATATTATTCTTTTTCTTTTTCTCGGGGTTTCCTCTTTTATTTCCGGCTCTGTATCAATGTCATCAGTGTTATTGATATATTCGCTTTTTTCATCTCTAGAATGATGGACTAATACTCTTAATCTCATTGATACCTTATTTCCATAACCAGAAGTATAGGGATCTGTTCGACCCATATCTTTATAACCATTTTTATCGAGAAAATACCCAAAGGTATGATGTGTATAAGATTTTCCGTCTATAGCAGTTATACTACCGATTTTCCCTCTCACTGAATAAACAGTTATTATTCTATTAAACTTTTTTGAAAGCATATTTTTTAGATAAATTAGACTATTTACTGTTTTATTCACTACCTGTTCAGTATCTAGATACACTAGATTATATTTTTTATTTTTCCCCCGGGAATCCCACTTTTTCAATAAATCAAAGGACATCCATTTATACATTTTTACATTTTTATTCCCGAGAAAATATTGCTTACTATTTTCCCCAAAAGAATAATTCACAGCATCAATTTTAGCCTTGGGAAATTTCTCCAATATACTTTTTGTATTTGTCCACCCGGGATTATCTATTATAAAAATTGATGGTTCATTCATTACACCATCGCCACTAAAGGCATACTCATATAATATTGGAATGACATATGCATCCATTATGGGGGCTTTATAGACGGGATCAAATCTGAGCATTATACACAGGGTATGGTACCATTATCTGGCCAAATACCAAATATTCAATTTTACTTGGAAATCAAAAGGAAAAGATATCGTCGATCATAACGCTGCCAGTTTCCATTACCATGGCTATCTGATATTTTATACAATATTCTATCAATCTATCTAATCCCTCTCTACTTTCCCCCCATATAAATCCTTTTCCTATTAATTCGTGTCTATCTGTCTTGCATCCAAATTTTCCCTTGCTATCATTCAGATGAATTAGCTTTAGTTTTTCAATGCCAATTATTGAAATAAATTCCATAAAAAAAGCATCTACATCCTCTACCTTGCCAAAATCATATACCCCAGCTGCGAAAATATGACAAGTATCTATACAGACAAAGATATAATCCGAAACTGATTCCTTTAATCCATTAAAAATATGGGCAAATTCAACAATATTATTTGGTATTTTGCTTCCTTCCCCTGCACAATTTTCCAAGAGCAACATACTATTTTCCGGATATTTTATATTATTTAGAGTTTTTATGACAGTTTCCAAGCATTTTTTCCTGTCCTTGTATGTTCCTGGATGCACCACTACCCCTCCATTAAATTTTGATAAGGTTTTTAATTCATTTTCCAAGCTATTTATTCCAATGCGTAATTTATCATTTACCTTTTCATCATTTTCCCAAGCTAAACAGTCTTTATTTCCAGCCAAATTATGAACATATGGCGCATGAGAAAAAACCTTGATATTATACCTCTTTACCAAAGCAATGGTTTTTTCTATATCATTTTCAGATAATATTCTCCTGTCAAATTTATATTGACTCCCAAGGAAAAATTGTACTGCAGATTGATTGAGATTTATAGCAATTTTTATAGATTCGTATAATGTCTTATGAAGAGGTATATGAGAACCCACTGGCCACTTGTATTCAGGAAATACTGATATTTTATCAGGATCTACCATTTTTAGATAATTTAGATAATTGTTATTTTCAAATATTTTTACATTAAAATTAAATTTTATTAAATGAAAATTTAGGAATTAAAAAATATTGAAAAATATTGAAAAATTATAAGAAATCAAGAGAAAAAATGGAAAGTGATTTTATCCAATTTTTCAAGACATTACACCCCAAAAAAACCTATAATAGAAATGAACTATTGGAATTATGGAGAGAATATAAAGGTGTAGGGATAGTTTTAGAGGGTGATGAACCCAGGGAATGCAAGCATTTTTTCAAGATAAAAAACACCACGTGTAAAAATGCTTGTATTTCTGGATCTCAATACTGTGAAACTCATTATAAAAGATATGAAAACTTGTTAGTACTAAAAAGGCATCCCACATTAAAAATGTATTGGAATCCTACATCTCATATAGTTTTTAATGATGATCAAATTGCTATAGGAAAAACTACAAAAATAGACTTGGGGAAAAAGAGTATTATTTCACCATTAGAAGATGCAGATATAGAAAAATGTAGGGAAATTGGGTATCGTTATGATGATACAGTAATATCTAAAAAATCAAGAGAAGAAATAAAAAAAGAAAAAGCAGGAAAGAAAAAACGAGAAATATCCAGTGATTATATAAAAGCAGAGGATATTAAATTATTGACAGAAATGTAGATAAAATTTCTCAATATTTTATAATGATATAAAATTTCTCAATATTTTTAAAATATTCTAAATTTTTCTTTTCATTGAAATCACTAGAAATATCAAAAAAATTAGTATAATGACTATTACTCCCAAAATTAATATTTTTTCCCTTCCAGATGTAAATCGTACAAAACCTTCTTTTTTTACTATTGGCCATATTTCCCTTTTTAAAAATACTTCATCTGCACCATAATTTTCTTTGGGATATTTCTTCATTTTTTCAGCAATATTTTCAATAATATAATCTCTCATGCATAGTCTATTAGCATAAAAAGGGACATAGATATTATGTTCCCCTCTTAACATGAATTTTTTCCCAGTATTTTTCCATTTATCAAGTGACTTGGAATCTATAGTATTTAATATAACCTTGCTATCGCTATTGAAAAAATCATCGGTATCCGAAATAATTACTATATCTGATTTTTCTTTATCTTGTAAAGCCAAAAATCTCCAAAAAGTACCTCCCAATTTTTTGCTAGGCTTATCCATTACATATACTTCATATCCTGCATCAATTAATTTTTGCTTTAATTCTGAAGCTAATGTAGGTTCTATATAAACTCTTATATTACTATTTTCAAGATTTTTTACTACATTTTTACCATCAGTTAATACTGGGAGAAAATATTTTGTATATAATTTCTTTCCTTTTTGACCATTGGAAAAATCTCCAAATAATGAACAAGAAATTATTATATCTTTTTTCCTATCTGTATTATATTTTTCTATTACATTATAATTATCTATTTTTCCCTTTTCAACAATGGAAAATAATCGTATCCATACACCCTTTATAAATTTCCTCCTAATTATTATAAATATTATAATCACAAAAATTATTAATAAAATTATTGGTAATTTTTTATCCATTTATTCCTTTATTATTTATTTATCAGTCATTTTCCTTTTTTTCCTTTTACTGACTTTATCATGCAAATAATAGGTATTAAAATCCCTATTAAAATTAAGGTAATTAATAATCCCATTACCATGCTTTCTTTTTTACATAATATTCTTATATAACCCTCCTTTTGTACAATTGGCCAAATTTCCTTTTTGAGAAATAGTTCGTCTTCTCCATATTTTTCCCCTGAATATTCATTAATCATTTTTTCCATACCGGGAATGATATAATCTCTCATTCCTATTCTATTAGCACAAAAAGGGGTATATATCAAGTGATTTCCCAATATTAAAAAAGGTTTTTCGCTTTTTTCCCAATCTTGGACTACTTGGACTATATTCATCCTTTTCATCATGAAATCCCTATCAAAAAGTGAATCAGTATCAGTCATGAAAACAATGGATTTTACAGCTTTATCTTCAAACGCTAAAAATCTCCAAAAAGTACCTGATAATCCTATAGAAGGATTATTCATGATAAATACCTGATATTTTAAATCTGTTAATTTTTGGATATATTCTTCCTTTAGATCTGGGCCTATATAAATCCTAAAATTAAAGCCTGGAAAATATTGATTATATTTTTCTCTTATAGCAGGGCCATATTTTATCAATGGAAGATAGTATTTAGTATATTGTAAGGTAAGAGGATTTTCTGAAATATTTCCAAAGAGAGAACATGCAGCTATAAAAGGACAATCGGGATCATGATTTATCCTTTTTTCCACAGTGTAATCATGAGGGGATTTTCCTGTGGGGTTTTCCGTAGGATTTTCTGTGGGATTTCTCTTTGCAAATTTTATCGATAATAATCGTATAAAAAACCCATTAATTCCCTTGCTAAATAAAATATAAATAATGAGGTATACAATCAAAAATAAAAATATACATATTTCCGTATTCTTCATTTTTTACCTTTTTTTAGCTTTATTTATTTTAAATAAAGTTTATTTGGAAATCATTCTAGGAAAAATATAATGAATGTATTGATACCCGGTTTTGCCATTTTATTCTCTTTTGCAATTTTTTGGGAATATAGGGATTATCAAAGGGTAAGAAAGAGACCGTGTATTAATGGGGCTTTTAAAAGGGAAAATGAAAAGGAAAAACTGTATATACATTACTCTTCTTTTCCGTATGAAAATTGTGTTGTCTGGAGAAAAAATTTACTGCTGTCTTTTCTCTGCGGATCAATAATATATTTAATATTGAGGAAAGCTGGCTTTAAATATCTCAAATCTCCTGGTCTAATGATTTTATTTATTAGTATCCCTATATTTTTAATTTTTCATATAGGTGAAGGAATAAAGCATAGTACTCTATATAAAGAAATATATGGCAAAGTAAATGAAAAATATATTCCAGAAAAAAAGGTATAAATATTTAAAAGAAAATTTCCAGAAAAAAATGAAGAAATTTAATATATTTTTGATGACATGTATTTTACTATTATTTTCAAATAGTGTGGTTGCTGATCAATATTGTGGAGAAATGGTAAAGATTAGTGTAAATCCCGATCAATATTGGGAGGATATTCCGGGAGGTTATGAAATGTGGCCAATAGAGTATAAAAAATATTGTTTCAAAGAATGCCAATTTAGGCTATTCTCGATAATTTGTTATAAAAAGAGAAGGGATTGTTAGCATGTTTTATAGAATCTATAAAACATTAAATATAATACGGATTTTCTCTATTTTTTGCCATGTATTTAAGAGTACATTCTTTGCACCTATATCCGAAACGTTCTTCACATACCACTATTTTTTCATGTACTTGACAATATAATATTTCTACATATACTTTTGCAGAAATACGTGAAAATGATTTTCCACAAAATTGGCATAATTTTTCAAATTTTATCTCTTTGTCACATATACACTCCATTTTTCTTTATTTTTTCCCTTTAAATATTTTTATCATTTTGTATCCTATAAATAACTATTGAAATAACGAGGATAACAGTTTTACTGTTGAATATCCTATTATTGGTATTGAAATTAAACCTCCTATAAGCGCTAATGGAATAAATACAGCTGAAGCCACGGTATAACCTACCATAAAACCTATATCAATGGGAGAATTTGTCGCTGCAGAGTACAATAGATAGGCTGTATTTGTCAGTATTACTCCACTTATATAAATTATACCATCATATTTATCATTTTCTATAATTTGATTTGACATTTTTCTTTATTTTTTCCCTTTAAATATTTTATACCCCATTAATATAGCTACCATCACTATCAATATAACTCCAATGATAATCCACATTTTATTCTTTCCTTTTTCACAATTTTTATTAGGGAGACATCCTACAGAAGAATATGTACAAGGAGTACAAGTATTTCCACTATACATTTTCTCACAAAAATTACATATTCCGCAATTTATATCCTTTCCCATTACACACTCTTCACATTTTCCAGTGGTAAAATTGCATCTTGCTCCCTTTATAACCGGAGGAGGCTTACATTCTCCCTTGCAATTACTATCTATATATTGACATAATTCTCCCGTATTGCATTTAATACAATTTTGACCATTACATTTATATGTAGTAGTGGCCACAATACAGCTTTGATCACATGCGCTTTTTTCGCTACATCCACTTTCCCCTTTTTCACAAGGGATACATAATCCATTAACACATTTATAGGTAGGTGTAGAAATAAAAGTTACAAAAGAACAGATGCCCCAAACACCAGACATTATACTGATTCCAGAAATTTTTTGTGCTGCGGCAGCTTTGAAAAATGAATGATTATTTTCTCCCCAAGAATTTCTACATAGATAGTAATGTATCAATTGATTCTCTTGTTTTCCCTTGTATTTATAAGAAACCTGCTGGGAGCCAAAACCTATTATACTGATATAATGTCCTCCACTACCACTCTTTCCGCTAGCTTTATATCCAAAAGGATTACTATCATCTTGCCAATTAGTACACATGTATATATTATTAGTTTCGTTATAATTATCTCTCGTGAAATCAGGACCAAAAAAATAGGTAATTCCCACTGGCCCATTTGTCATTATTTCTGTAGCTAAACTAGTGAAATCATAGTTATCAGGTGAAATATTATTAATAATCATGTTCTTTTTTTCTTCTTCTGTAGGATATTTTTGCACGTTAGAATATATACCAATATCACTAGGGAGTTTTTTAGATAGATCAGTCTGATAATTTTTCCAACTATCATCGTCACAGTATGAATCTGGGGATTTTGGCGGGCAGGCACAATTAGAATAATTTTTGCAAAATTTTGCAAATGAAAAATTTGGATCATTTTCCTTTCCAATTTCAGATACAGTACCATATACTGAAATTGCCTGTAAAATATCGCTACCCATCCCATTTTGGAATGGATCACAATTTATACATCCTTTTTTTCCTGATCTCTCTTTATCGGTATCTATTGATTTATCGCCATTAGGGGTAAAAGCTCTTTCCACAGCAGCAATTTCCACTACTGACATGCGAATATAATCCTGATTCTTGAAAATAGCATATCTATCTGAAAATGCATATAAACAACCAAATAAATAGCAACACCCTGATCCAAACTGGTCTCCATTTTTATTAATTTTTCCAGGCCATTGTTTCCTAGAATCAAATTCTGTAGGCAATGATGCTATATTTTTGTTTATATTTCTCTGTTTAATAAGAGGTACAGTAGAATGTATAAAAGGATGATATTTTAATAGATATTCTCCATATATTTTTTGCGCTTGTAAAATTTCTCGCATTTATTTACAATGTAAATATTTTTAGCTTTCAAATTATATTGGAGTTAAAAATTCAGTCCAATCCGCATCAAAAAATATTATTGGTCTATTTACATTATTTAAAACAGCTATGGGTAAAGATATATCAGGATCACGATCATACCAAAATGATAAAGGAATATGCAATGTGTAATCGATTTCTTTTGATATACAATAATATTGGGATTTTTTATATATTTGGGTGTATAATTTTTTTGCTGATTTTTCTATAGTGATTTTATATGTCTTGTCGTCAGGGATATTTTTTCCTCGAAAATCTATAATTCTCAAGAATTTTAATAAATTATATTCTTCAAAATTACACTTGGAAAATACAAGATTATAGACTCCTATATAATTTGCTAAATCACATGTATCAGAAACGATCATGCCAATATTTGCATATTTTACCAAATTATTTACTTTGCTATTATTCATATATAAAATGTTGAGAATATTATGAGATATTTTTTTCAATATTAAAACCACTAATTCATTGGGCAAGTCCATTTATATAAAAAATGAGGTTTTAAAAGGAAATTATCTAAAATATTCATTTAAACAAGTATATGCTATAAAAATAGCAAGAAAATGAATACTGATAAATTTAACTATGATTATATATCACAATCATACTATAGAATACCCGCAAAAGATTATTCAGAAATAATAAAGGAAAGAGTCAATGAAACTCTATCTAATAAAACCATAAAAAAGACTAGGAACAGTAATTTGTTATGCATGTTCAAAGAGCCTGTATTCAAAAAAATAAATGGTATTTTCTCTATAAAATTTGGAGATTTAGGAGATCCAAGGGATCTAAAGAATTTTCCCCATGAAATAGGCACTAGAGAAATTTCATTGCGAAAAAATGTGGATTTTATAACGAATATCGAGGTTATATTGACTTGTAATAATTTAGTGATATATAAAAACAAGCTAAATAAATTCCTAGAGAATAAATGTAAAACATGTAATACTCTTTGTGAAAAATGTGTAGCTGAACATGGAATATCAAAAATTAATAACATTTATAGCGCAGATGTGGCTGTAGATATTATTTCTGATAATGATTATATCAAAAAATTTGAAATTGTCGATCCTACATTTATATTACCAATTAGCATGCTTCAAGGATATGTGAAAATGTCATTTACACCCAAAATTTATAGCTGGTTTCACGGTGATATAGAATTATCAGTAAAATATACTGGTATTGTCGCCAATGAAGATTTTAGGCATAAAATGATTGATAATTACTATGTGTTAGATTCTATCTATCCTCCCAGTCCATATGGTGATAAAGAAAAATATTATATATTCCCAAGTCAATCCTATAAAATATTATGTCAAGAAGAATTTGATAAAAAGATTTTAGAGAGAAATAATGAAAAGAAAAAACATGGTATCTATGATTAATTATTATTTATAGACTTCTTTCAGATATTTTTTATTAGTATCCAAATGATAAATTTTATATTTTTATAAAATTGTTAATTTTCTGAATTTCTAACAGCAAAAAATAATTCTCTCAAAGAATGAGTAAATTTTAGGTTATATTCTGTACATTTTATTTTCTTACGAATAGGCTTTATTCTAGCATAATTTACTAAATCAGAAATATACTGGATATTCTCGGTTATTTTCACTAACTTTTTTCTATTTAATTTATTCAATATAATAGCCAAAAGTTCATTAGGTAAAATATACATTTATACTCTTTTTTAATACCATTTAAATGATATTTTTTCTCAAATAAAAAGGAAAAAAAATGGAAAAAGAATTGAGAAAAAAAACACCCAAAGAATTACAAGAAATTTTAAAGAAAATTAATGAAAAAACCAAAAAAAATATAGAGATACCAAAGGGGAAAAAAGAGTTAATTTCAGTGATAACCAAAATTTTTCAAGAATACTCTGATCTCCAAGAAAAAAAAGAGGGTAGGTTTTTTAGAGTAAAACAATTGGGAGAAAAAGGAAGAGAATGCAAGGCATTTCTCGTGGCAGATTCTAAAAAAGGGGAATATGCAATGAAAACTTATAGAAAAAATAAACCTATAAATTTAATTAGACAGGAATATGAATTTCAAAAATTGGCTGAAAAAGAGGGAATTTCCCCTAAATTAATTGATGTAGATTTTGTAAATAAAAGCATGACAATGGAGAAAATGGATAGAGATATTCTCGATGTTATTCATACTCAAAAAGGTGTATTAAAAAGAGCTCAGCAATTGAGAATTATAGAAATATTCAAAACATTGGATAAAATAGGAGTTTTTCACATGGATGCTAACCCCCCAAATTTCATGGAAAAAAATGGAAAAATTTTTATCATTGATTATGGCTTTTCAAAACCTATAAATAGTAGGCTGATAAATAAATTTGGGACAAAAACACCAAATTTAAACTATATGACGATTTCCTTTATAATTCAGCTAAGAGAAGTTTATCCAGATATCAATCTAAAATACATGGAAAAATATATATCAGAAGATGCAGCCAAACGAATACAATTAAAGGCTATATAAATTAACGAGAAATTTAATATAAAAAATTCAATATAAAGAAAATCCATTTTTATATTTAAAAATGGTAAATAACTAAAAAAGAAAATGAAATACACCCCTGGCAGTATAGCTTTCAATGGGATATTATATGCTGTTTTTATATGGGCATTAATTTATTTTATAGGGAAAGAAAAAGAAGACTTGTTTATATCAAAAGAAAATGGAAAAGATAAATTTGGGGACGGATATGGAAAATACATTTACAAATACAAACCCAAGAAAAACATTCAATATATGAAGAAAACAGAAATTTATAACAATATACTAAATTTGGCTAAATCAAATGAAAATATACCTAAATGGAGAAGAAGCGTAATTATATCGGTTTTTATATCTACTTTTCTCATTATAATCCTTTATAAAAAAATGGTATCATTTTCTAGATTCATGATATTTTTTCTAATATCCTTCATCTTTATAAATTTCTCTTTTAATTACTATTATTATCACTATGAAAAATTTGGTATAGATTATATTAAAGAAAATTTAATTCAGCTAAAAAAGAATGAAAAAAATAAATCAAAATAAAAATTGGCCTAAAATAATACATCAAATATGGTTTGATTTTTCCCTTGATGGATCGGGTCAAGATATGGGAGATCATAATAAAAAATTGGTAGCTCGAGTAAAGGAAAAAAACCCAAAATATAGGCATTATTTATGGTCGGAAAAAACCGTGGATTTTCTCATTAAAAAATATTATAGTGATTATTGGTTATTTTACTCTTTTTTAGACCCTGTAATTCGCAAGGTCGATTTTGCTAGATTTTTTATATTACATTTTTATGGAGGAATATATCTCGATATTGACTATTACTGTATAAAAGGTTTTGACGATTATTTTAGAGATTATCCCCAGGATTTAACGAAAAATATAATACTTCATAAATCGTGCTACGGTAATTGGATAACCAATTCTATAATGCTGTCTAAAGAAAAACAATCATTTTGGCTATATTGCATGGAAAAAGTAAAAATTGGAGATCTAGTCCCATGGTGGGGAAATTTACAGACACATTTAGAGACCAGTACATTTGCAGGTCCGTATTTTATGACAGAGGCTGTAAAAAATTGGATTTTAGAAAAAGAAAAGGAAAAAGAAAAGGAAATTAAAATAATTTCAGAACCTCTTTTTTTAGCTCAAAATTTTCAGGATTGTAAATATACATTTCATGAAGGCCATACTACATGGATAAATGGTAAAGACTTTATCACTCCTGAATTTATATTGATAATAATAGTGATAATTTTTATAGTAAAATACCGATAGGAATACCGATAAAAATTATATTTTATAATGTTATAAAATATCAATTTAATTACTCATTTTTTCTTTTTTAAAACCAGTCTATTCATTGCGATATTGATACCAGGTTTATTTTCTTTGGTATATTCAAGGTTTAATTTATCTGCAATTCTAGAAATATCCATACAGTCCATTTTCCCATTTTTTAATTGGACCATTTCGCTTCTATCATAACCGTCCCCTGAATATGCAGTTTGAAATAATGTACCATACTTGTTCCTTACAGTCATGTCTTGTTCTATAAAAGTATCTTTCATTAATTGCACGCTTTTTCTCTGTGTGTATCCTGATGATGATGTACTCATGCTTGTATTTACTATTCCTTGCCTTCCAGATACAGAATGAAAATAGTATTGTCTAGGGGTTAAACCCTTGCTAAAAGGATTGATTACAAATCCTCTACTTTCATACTCTTCTTTTAATGTCAATGCTTTACTCATTGAATAATGAGGTAAAGCCCTTGTATTATGATATAGAGAATATTGAGGTCTTTTTCCCTTTATACTTTGTTGGCCCAAGGAAGCTGTGATTTGAGTGATATTGAATACATCACCTTTACTACCTGAATTTATAGTATCCATAAAGCGATTTCCCTTGTTCATCTCATCTTGAGCTATTTTTTGCCCAATATCTCTAGCTCCAGATAAAACCGCTCCTATTTTTAGCTCTTTTACAGCATTATTAAATGCCGTATCTTTTATTCTTTCGGCCTTGCTCATACAAGAGAGCATGTTTTCCTGTATTAATTCTACATTTTTAGGGACACAGTCTTTTAACCCTATACTAAATCCTCTATTATCTAACCATTGATTAGAAATTCTCTGTAAATTATTGATAAAATTTGCCCCTACTGCAGGACCATAATCTTTGTATAATACTTGGATAATTGTATTTTTACTGGAACCCAAAACTTTTTTATCAAAATATCCGGAAAGAATTACCCCATCAAAAATTTCCATGTAGTCTACAGAATTTGCCAATTTTTGTCTATAATTAAAATTTTCGGGGAGAATCATAGACAATAAACCTTGGCCAGAAAATACACTCTTTTCTTCCTTTTTTAATACATTAGATATTCTTTTTATATTATTCAAAATGAAATCCGTAGAATATAATTTCTCTGTGAAATCTTCACAACTAGAAATTATATCAAAAAATATATCCCTATCAATCTGTGGATTTTCTTTACACAAAAAATATACTCCCAAAACTGAATCCTGTACAAGTACCATGTTATTAGCACTTGTTTGTTTACTGATCATTAGGTTAAAAACATGGGAAATATTAACTACTTCTGCCCTTACTTCCGGGCTCTGTGGAACGTATATATTTGACTCGTCCGATCTACCCAATTCATACAGGCATTTCCTCCTGTAATCATTATCCCTAGTGATACTACTCACTAGCACTATTTCTAGTGGGACTAGACTGTATCTTAAGCCGTCATTGAGAGTTGATAGCTCTCTCGGACCGATATCCGTTCAGTCGTTGAGACCTCACCATATCCTATCATAACGGATTTAGGTGATAAGCCTGCGGATTACCCAATCTTGCAAGTTTTTACTATGCCCTAGGTCATTGCCCCGGGTATTACATATGATTTCTCATATATAAGTAGTATTGCAATCTCTAAGGGGATTCCCGCATCAAGATATCTTGCCTTATTCTCCCTCAAGAATTAAGACTAGGTAGTTATATTTTTCACGAGACAATCTCATATGAAAAGTATGTTTTACAATGTTTACCCAAAATAGCAAACATACAGCTATTTTGGCATCTACCTGTTGATGGCAATTCCATCCGTAAAAATACTATATAGGTTTCAAGGAAAATTCTATATTTTTCATTTCACTTAATCTTTTTGCAAAATCTGACGCGATATTATATGATTCTTCTATTGCTATGGTTTTTCCTCCAAATGAATATTTTTTTACTCCTTCTTTTGCTGTTCTGAGAAAAATATTATAAACATAAATAGCTCTATTAAAATGATAACTTTTTCCTCCATATATTCTGAGTATTTCTGTATCTTTTAGTCTATCCAATTTATACTGATATTTATATGTATTATCTCTATTGATTTCTATCTCAGCACAATCTTTGAAATATTCTGAATCTTTTATAGCATCTTTTATGTGTTTATAACATTTCACAAATGTATCTATATTTTCAAATACAAAAGCCTGAAGTTTATAAGCTTGATTATATTTGTATATTCTAATCTTATAAACACTGTATTCTAATAAAAAATCATAAAGATCTATATGCTGTTCTAGAAATATTTGAGAAGATCTGTCTTCCCTTTTGCTATTTGATATAATTTTTTGGTCAAAAGATATTTTTTCCTTGTGTTTAGAATTATAGTGATTTAATAACATTCTTCTGGATAAACCTGTGCGAGGTTTATCTAGTATTTTATTATATCCTGATGGAGAAATACTTTTATATTCCAAAATATATTTAGTTTCAAACTCATTCAATTTGAATATATCTTTTCCATCATATCTATTTACTTCTTCTGCCACAAATTGATCTTCACCATATTCACGTATATCCACATGTAAAGGGAGTTTACTTCCATTTTTTGCATATCTTTTATGTGTAGTCCATCTTTCTTTTAATCCTCTAGCAATCCAAGTCATTTTTTTATTCACATATTCATGTGATAAAGTTTGTCCTATATAATATTTATCAGTCATTTTGCAATATATTTTGTAGATTATTCCTTGAACTTGATCTTCCATTTTTATAGAAGATCAATCCTTTAAATACTTTTACGGATGGCGATGAAATAACCATCATAATCTGCGTTAAGTGACTTGGCAATTGCCAAGTTAAATCTTAATGTTTTTCCCTCTTTTGGTACTGCTCTCAATCCTATCATTGATCCAGCCCATAAAGTAGGCTGTCTATTTAAAATTACTATATCCCCTTTGAGGATATTTCTTTCTACTTTATCTCCTATCTCTAGTTTAAAATTGAGATTTTTACGCTGTTTCAAAATAACAGGGATAATTTTTTCCCTTCGTTTAATTACATCCCCCTCTTTGGGAACAAAATTTTTAGGATCTGTTATCAAAATTTCTTGATCATTTCTCAAGATAAAATCTCCATTCAAAATTCTAGTAGGTATTGTATATAGTAAATACTTGGCCATAAATCTTTTGCCATTTTTCACTACAACATCTACCTGATCATTATACAATAATTTTTCTAGATATTCTTTATTAAATTCTGTAACAAATTCTGGCACAGATAAATCCTTGCATATTTCTAGAGGAATTGCCACTTCATCAATTCTGAGGGAAGAATCAGGGCCAATAACAGTTCTAGCCGAATAATCAGTTCTTTTCCCTAGAATATTTCCTCTTATCAGCCCATCCTTGTCTTTTAGTCTTTCATTAATGGCTTTTATAGGTTTGCTACTGGTGGGATTTTTAGCCTTGCCATCATTATTTCTCATGAACGTTTTTATACGAAATTTTAATGATGAAATTGCCTTGGTCAAATTTTTCTCATCTTGAGCCACTGTATATTTTTTGATATTATTATTAATCTTGATAATTTCAGCCAATTGTACAGTGAGATCATCATCCCCTATTTTTCCATCAAGAAATATAGGACATCTAGAACATGTAGGTAAAACAGGGAAAACATTCATGATAAAATTTACAGGCCTAACTAATTTAGGATCAAAGCCTAATAATATGATATCTTGATCAGATACATTTTCCAAAATTTTCTTTATAACACTGACTTCAATCATACTATTCATGTTATCCATGTCATTTCCTTTATATAAAAAGGAAATCACTCCCTCTTTATTTACAGTGATTTTTGGGCAAGGAACACTACAATGATAACAGACTGAAAATTTCTTGCATCTTGTCAAGATCATGTTAAACCTGCTAGCTCCATTATATTTCTTGAGATCATATAATAGTAATTGTTCTTCAGTGATTAATAGTCTATGACAAGAATGACAAATACAAGTTAAAAATTGGGCAACATTTTTATCATATAATGGATGGATAATATCTATATTTAATTCAATATGCCCAAAATGACCTGGGCAATCGTGATAAGATTGGTCACATGTTATACATTTATCCTTTTTTGTAAAGGGGCCCAGCCTTTCATCATATTCAGTACCAATCTTTTTAGGATCTAGGAATTTATTGGTCTCTAAAGAGTTTTCTGTTTCCTCCTCTGTTTTTTTAGAATTAAGAGTCCTATATATTCTGCATACAGACATGCTCTTTAGTTCCTCGGGACTATATATACCAAAACGTATAGTATCAATTTCAGTGAGATAGTCCATTTTATCAAAATCCTATTTATATATTTTAGTATCATTAAATTTTTTATATAATTTATAAAAAAATTTGATTTTATTTTTTACATATTTCTAGTTTGTTTTATAATTCTCTTGACAATTCTTCAGATAATTCTTCAGATAATTCTATCTCCTTTTCCCATTCATCGTATATTTCATATAATTCGCCTTGATCTATATATTTTGATTCAGGTGATATTGTCTCACCAGTCTTATTATTAATATGTTGTGTCGCACCTCCATGACCAGCGGTACTATACCATCCTTTTATTCCACATTCTTTACATACAAATTCAGGCTCGCCGCAAATCATTATTTTTTTGTGTTCTGGACATAACTGCCAATTTACCATTGATTTTGTATATAATCTCTCCTTTTTCTCTTTACAAATTACACACAATTCTTTTCTGGTAATTTCTTGATTGCAAATACAGACCATTTTTCTCTATTTTTGTTAGATTATTTTTGTTAAATTATTTTTCAATTTTAATTTTTATTAAAATCAATTATCTTGGCTTAAATATTTTATTAAAAAAGAAAATATAAAAATAATTAACAAGAATAGAGAAAAAATAGAAATGTCTATACCAATAAAAACCTCTATCCTTTCAAATGAAATCAAACAACAAATTCATAAAGATCTCACAGTAGAAATGATAGATAATTATACATTGCAGCAAAAAGATGATTTATACACCTATACCATGACTGGCAAGGAAAATGATGAAATTTTATATGCACCATATGCATACGCACATTCTAATGGATATAAAGCTAAAAATGTAAAGAATTATCCCAAGGCTAATTTTTCATATAAAAAAGAATATCCACTGAGAGAAAAGCAAATTGATGTGAAAAAAGAAGCAATTTCGATATTAAACAAAAATGGTAGTATAATTTTAGCATTATACACTGGATTTGGGAAAACTGCGCTATCGTTATACCTAGCGAGTACTATAGGGTTAAAGACTGTATATATTAACAATAATTTGGCTATAATAAATCAAATAGCGGATTCAGTTAAAAAATTTACAAGTGGTAAATGTCAAATTTTAACCCCAAAATCCACCATTGATCCTGAGTGTGATATTTATATTATAAATGCTATTAACGTACCTAAATTTCCCGAGGGCTCATTTGATCATATTGGACTAGTAATCATTGATGAAGTACATTGTATCCTCAGCAAGGTATTTAGCAAGTGTCTATTTTGTTTTACCCCAAGATATTTCATTGGTCTTTCTGCTACACCTTATCGAGAAGATTCCATGGATATTCTTTTTGACCTATATTTTGGCCAAGAAAACAAGATTGAAATCAAGCTAGATAGGAAGCATATTGTATATAAAATAGATACCCCTATAAAACCGTTTGTAATGAGCGGTTTTGGGGGGAGGCTAGATTGGAATGGAGTTTTAAAGTCCCTTGCCAACAATAAAATTAGAAATGATAAAATTGCAGAAATTATAGAAACTGTAGCGAATAGTACAAGGCCGCATTTAAATATAGGAAATGGCACTTTACTCGTAATTTTTAAATTTGTAGAACAAGTCAAAATTATAGAGGAAAAATTAAAGGAAAAAAATATCTCTGTAGATAGTCTATATGGAAGCAAGAAAAAATTTGATGTAAATGCCAAGGTACTTTTAGGCACTTTGAAAAAGGTAGGTGTAGGCTTTGATCATCCCAAAATTAACTCACTTTTTCCAGTATGTGATATTCAGGCCTATTATAAACAAGTACAAGGACGATGTATGAGAACCCCTGATGTACAGCCAATTTTTATTGAAATGGTAGATAATTTTCATGTATTATTTAGACATTGGCTCTCAAGAAAAGAGGTTTATGAAGAACATGGAGGGGTGATAAAAAATATGGACTGGGATACATTGGAAATTATAGACGAAAATTTCGGTAAAAATTTTAATGGAAATAATACCAAAAATAGTAGAGCAATTGTCCAGGTATTTACGTTTCCTAAAAAAGAATAGCCCATTTTAATACAATGAAATAATTTATAAATTATCAATATAAAATATTAAAGAGATTTTCGATATTAAAATACTGAAAATTTATTGAAATCATGGAGAAAATTTATTTAGGGGAAATGATAGAAAAAATGGTAGAAAAAATATCTACTCTTAAAGATATACCTGAAAAAAAGGTATTTATTAACGTGACAGATTTTATAGAGAGCAAAATAAAAAAATCAATAGAATGTACATCATTGATAAATGTTTTCTATACCGGTATCGATAATGATTGGAAAAAGATTGCAAGATTTCAAGAAATAGAATTTAGTACAAATGAACAGGGAAAAACTGATTATGCTATTCCATTGGAAAGAATTTTACTTTCTAGAGCAGGAGATTTAATTACAAACATTAGAGTTTCTCTTTATGAAGATGGTATTTTGATATATAAAAATCCTAATATTTTTCTAGAGAGACTTGATAGATTTAATAAATATCATGATATAGATATAAAAAATATATCATGCGAATTTACGTTTCTCGAGGAAAAATTTCTAGATAAAATATTAGGTCACAACGGCTTTTTTCAAAAAAATAGTGATGGATCATATGTAAATTTACCCAGGGATTTAACTTTTATCAAATCCCCCTTTGGAGATGTCTCTTTAAAATTTACACCCATTTTTAATAGGAAAAATGATTTATTTGAGAGAAAATATAAATTAATAATAAAATACGATGAAATATACATAGATGAAGGATGTAGGTGTAATTTCTCTAATATTACAGATAAATTAAAGGAACATTTTCCTCTCTATAGATTTGTACCATTTATCAGTACGAAACATTGTAACTATTTTGAAGGATATTTAATGGATAATAGTTTATTAAAGAAAAATTTTGGAGAAAACCCTGTTATAAAAATGTATTATTGATTGTGATGAATTATTATTGTAATGAATCGTGTGATAAAAAATCACGATTTATGATAAATTGTAATATTTTATAATTCCTATAAAATAAAAATGAGCAGACCATCTCACACAACAATGATACAGGATTTACCTGATATAAATGATATTGAAAATTATAGAGCAACACAAAGGACACAAGAAAATAGAGATCAGCACCTAGATTATAGCCATAGAGGATCAGACGTAAATGTAGGGAAATTTATTAGGCAAAAACAAGGAAGTGTCCCTGAATCAGGAATGCGAAATTCTATAGAACATTATCAGAATATAGAAGGTTATGCTTCATATAATAATGCATATTCCACTGGTCCAGCCTCAAATTATCCCCCTCAATATCCCCAAGGACCATCAGCTCAACCTAATGAATATTATCAAGATGGTACAGCTATAAATCCCTATCCTTTTAGAAATGCAGAAATAATGGAAGGATATGAAGCCCCTCCCCAAACTCCCCAAGTACAAGGAAATTGTAGAGATATTGCCGAACATGTTAAAAATTGCCAAGTATGTGGAAAATTATATAATACTGATAAAACTATATATATTATAGCCATTGTATTGTTATTAGTGATTTGTGCAATTTTACTGAGAAAAATATTGAATGTTTAATCATGTAAAAATATATAAAAAATATTCATTCAAATATAGATATTTAATAAAGAGTTTAGGTATTCTGTCATTTCTACATGTTTTTCAAATTTAGAATTTGGTATTAATTTCAAGATTATTAATCTGAGAGAATTTTTACCTATTATTTTTTCACCAAAATTATTATAAATTTCTATTAAATATTTTACCATTTCTAAATGACCCCATTCCACAGCCTTAAATATAGATATATCATTTTGAGCTGTGATATCTGCACCATTTTCCACTAAATGTTTTACCGTATCTAGATGACCATATTCACTTGCCATTATTACTGCTTCATTATTTTCAGCTGTGATATCTGCTCCTAAAGATACTAGGTATTTTATTATTTCTAATTGGCCATTTTCACTTGCTAAAATCAAATAGTTATTAATATCATGTTTAATATTTAAATTTAATATATTTTTGATCCCTTGAATATCTCCATTTTCTATTATATTTTTTATATATTCTTTTTTCCAATAGGGTTCTCTATACTCATTTTTCCAATATTTTTCTATTTTTTTCCTATTTATTTGAAAAAGGGTCCCGGTGGATATTTTTACTAATAATTTTAGGTTTATTTTATTACAAATCAGGTCTATTAATTCCAAGGGTATCATTTTTCTATATTTATAATCTTATAAATATTTTTTAAAAAAAAAAATAGTTTCTATAAAAAATCAGAAAAAGAATATTTAAGGGAACCTTAAAAATCAGAAAAAATTGGATATAATATAATTATATTAAATATATCACGAAAAAATGTCCAAAACTAATCAACAGCAAGTAATGAACCTAAAAATAAGGGAATTCACTACTGATCTTATTCCACCTACTACAAAAACAATGTATATTAAGAAACAGGGAGGTTATAAAATAGCTGTAATTGGGAAACCAGAGACTGGAAAATGTCTGGGATACAATACTAAAATTATCATGTACGATGGCTCTATAAAAAATGTACAGGATATTATCCCCGGAGATATCCTCATGGGCGATGATTCTACAGCTAGAAATGTATTGAGTGTTTGTACGGGAAAAGATAGCATGTATGAAATTACTCAATCAAATGGGATAAAATATATAGTTAATGAACCTCATATTTTATCACTGAAAAAAATAGGTGATTCTCAAAAAATTATTACCAATATAGATTTATCGGTAAAGGATTATCTTGATCTGTCAAGGAAAGAACAAGAAAAATTATATGGATATCGTGCATCAGTGTCATGGCCTTATAAACCAGTAGATTTTGAGCCTTATCATTTGGGAGCCTATCTTTCATCCAAAAAAATACTAAATGTAGATCTTGCCTTTTACAAGTATATTTCCAAGAATAATTTCTATGAAAAGGGAGAAATACCTAGAGATTACATGATTAATTCCTCTGTAATTTTATTAACATTTATAGCAGGAGTTATAGATTATTCGGGAAAAATAGAAAATGGGGAAATAATGATTCCCCATTTTTCCCTGAATTTTATTCATGATATCATGTTTATATTAAATTCATTGGGAATGTATGCCAAGGTAAAATTTGGGGATTTACTGGAAAATCCTTTACACAAAATATATTTTACACCCAATTGTTATATTCCCACAGCCATTTATAATGTTATTGGATTAATAAACCATGAACAAGAAAAATCTGATATAAATATCAAGTATCTAGGAATAGATAATTATTATGGATTTACACTTGATGGAAATCATCGGTTTCTTTTGCATGATTTTACAGTTACTCATAATACCACTATTATCAATAGAATTTTATTTGAAAAAAGACATGTTATTCCCGCTGCTATTGTTCAATCAGGAACAGAGGAGAGTAACCATAATTACGAAGTAGAATGCGGAATTCCCCCTGTTTTTATATATGAAAAATATGATAGAAAAAATGTGGAAAATTATGTAAAAAGGCAAAAATTGGCAATAAAATACCTAGATAACCCATGGTGCGTTTCGATTATAGATGATTGTATGGATGATACATCAGAATTTAATACCCCATTAATACACGGATTTTATAAAAATGGTAGGCATTGGAAACCGTTATGGATTATTAGCTTGCAATATGCCGTAGATATTAAACCTGTAATTGTCACTACAACTGATATGGTATTCATAGGAAGAGAAGCAAATACAAGAAATAGAAAAATATTATACGAAAAATATGCAAGTATAATCCCTACATATGACATGTTTTGCGCTCTAATGGATAAATTCACCGATGATCATGGATTTTTAGTGATAAAAAATATAGGTAGTAGTAACAAGATTGAAGACTGTGTATTTTATTGGAAACCTACACCTCCTCCTAAATTTAAATTTGGGTGTGCAGATTATAGAGAATTTGGAGAAGAAAGATTAAAGCCAGATTATGTACCAAATACATAGAAAAATAAATTAGAAAAAATTTTCTCGGATTTTATATTGAATATAAAATTTTTAATTTATTAATTAATTTCTACTTTTTACAATCTTTTTTCTCCTTATCATTCCCTGAGAACAAGCCACATTTTTTCCTAATAAATCAAAGGCAGTGATTAAATCATTATAAGAAATTACCTTTGTTCCATTCGCTATCAATAACAACTCTATTATTTCCATGAGATCTCTATATAAAATTTTATTAATTACGGGATAAGCTGATTTTGATAGCATTTTTATATCTGCCCTTCTTGCCAATCTTATTGTAGCGGGTTTGTTTATATATTGTTCTGTCTCCATTTTTTGTTTCTTTCTACCTTTTTTTCACTTTTTAAATGCTTTTATTCATTTTCTTCCTCTTCATTTTCAATAATTATCAATTTATTAGGAGTGAAATATTCCTTGATAGTTTCTATAGAAATTATAATATTATTTACAATCACAAATTCCTCTAATTTTTCATAGTTTGGTTTCCCTGTATATGGTACTTGTATTTTTTTCCCTACAGGATTATTAAATAATACTCGGCCTCTTTTATGGTTTAAAATAGAGATATCTATTCCCTTTTCTTTTTGTATAGCTTCTATATTACCATATTCCGTGATTAATTTATAAGCATTTGCAGGTCCAACTCCCCTGATATTCTTATTATAATCAGTCCCACACATTATACAAAAATCTACAAATTGTTTTCTAGTAAAATTCATCTCAGATAATAATGCTTTATTTTCTATCATTAAACATGTTTCTGCTCGGGTATCAATAGAAAAGAGAAAATTAGGAGTACCATATACCATTATATCAGTATCTTCTGATAAGACTCCAAATACCTTGTCATCAATACATAATTTAGAGCACATTGCTTCTGCTTCTTGAGGAGCTGTACAAAAAGGGATTTTCAATATAGTAAATAACCTCTTTGTCAAATTAATCTCTTTTTCCGTAATTTCTGGGGTATTTTGATTTTTATACTTGGTAACGGCCTTTTCTATCAAGGGGAAATCGTAACCTCCTATCAAGAGTCTTTTACCATATTTCACGTTTTTATTCATGAATTTCTCTAATAATGGGGTTAAATCACCTCCAGCTTTTAATATCTGGAAATCAGTAAATAATTGATCTGCTTTTTCTTTTCTCTTTCGTATCCCTTCTCTCCTTTCTTGTTGTACTATTCTTTTTTCTTCTGGAGATTTCCCATCATATATAAATATACAATGAATGTTATTTTTTCGTAGTATCCCTATCAGCTGTATAAATATTTCTAGCCATTTACACCTTGATGATACTTCAGAATCATCCTTGGAACACACTGCAATATATTTATAGAGATATACAGAAACGTCTATTGCTAATATTTTATAAGCAAATTCTGATAAATGATGGCATGTTATGGCATTAGAGTATTTAACTCTTATAAATTTTGATAGTCCGTGTATACCCATATTTTCTTGATTATTATTTATCTATTTTTCCCTTTTTTAAAATTCTTTTTAAAAAATTGGTTTTATTTATTTTTCTATTTTTCTCATGAAAATTCATTATTTCTCTTATACAATTTTATATATTCTTATATATTTCCATGAAAAGTCTTTTATCAGTATCAGATAACAATATATTTTTTTCACAATAAATACATTTATCCAAATATCCCCTTGAAGCTAGGCATGAGATATGAGCTCTACATCCACAAGATAAAATATTGGTAGAAATATGACCACAATATCTACAGTATCTTGAGCTAGAAAAATTGCCAGGCTCTCCGGGAGTCTCAGGCTCACCAGGAGTTTCACGAGGAGTTTCAACTTTATATTGGAAAAAATACCAATATATACTGCTTATAAATTTCAATGCCAATGCTACATAATAAATAATTGTATAATTATACATTTTATTGGATGGGTTATAATAAAAATATGATTATAAATTAAACCCAAATATTCTATTTAAAATTTCTATACACTGTTTATTCAATTTTATCATTTTATTCTTGTACAATTTTATTAAGCAAGAAATTTTAATGATTGTTATCCCTGTATTATCCTCTATTTCTTGCTGTATATTCCTCAATATAATGCTATTGATTTCTCCCCTTGAAAAATTCCCCAAATTTAATAAAAAATATGTATAGTATTTTGATCTGTAAATTTCCCCACATTTTTCAAATGTCTCAAGTGATATATCCAATCCTGTTTCTTCAAATGTTTCTCTTTTTGCACAATCAATAGCAGTTTCGTCATTTTCATAACCACCCTTGGGGAATCCCCAAAAATTTCCATTTGATTGTACTAATATTATTTCTATTTCCCTAAAGATATTTTCTATATATAAAATGGTACCGGCTTTTTTCCTAAAACTATAGGTCTTTTTTCTATCTAGATATTTTCTTTTATACAATTTACAACAATTTCCCAGACAAAAAGTTATTTCCATTTTTTTTATAAAATTTTTCTATAAAATAATATAAAAAAATGGAAAATAATTAAAATATCATTAATATGAAAAACTCGATATTTTTTAAATGAAAATTTTGAAAAAATTTTTTTCAAAAAAAATGAGAAAAAGGTATATAAATATTTAAAGGATAAAAAAATATAAGAAAATAATGGCACAAAACAAAACTAAATCAAAGGCCCCAGCTAAAGCCTCAAAACCAGCACCCAAGACCGCAGCTAAAACAGCTGCTGCACCAGCCCCCAAAAAGACTGCTTCAAAGAAGAAGCATTCTCAATTGTTTTTACATGTCAAGGAATTCCTTGAGGAGGGAGGTCATAATAAGGCCCTTCAAGCATGGGAAGAACATGAAGCATCACTTAATAAATTTGTCAAGACTCAGGAAAAGAAATCAGAAGGGAAAAAGGCAAGAGATCCAAATGCCCCCAAGAGACCTAAATCTGCATACATGATTTTCTGTCAGGAAAATCGTGATAAGATTAAGCAAAAGAATGAAGGTATTTCCACTACTGAAATCATGAAGAAACTTGGTGAAGAATGGGGATTGATCAAGAATAATGAGAAAAAGGTAAAGCCATATGCTACACAGGCTGCAAAGGAAAAGGAAAAGTATCAAAAGGAAATGGAAGGTTATACCCCACCTCCAGGGTTTGGTAAGAAAAAGACCCAAAAGCAGAAAAAGGCCCCAACATCCTATATTCTCTTTTGCAAGGATATTCGTCAATCATTGGTTGATGATGGCTTTGCTCCAAAGGACATTTTAAAGGAATCCGGAAGGCAATGGACAGAGCATAAGAATGCTGCTGACAAGGAATATGAAAAGTATGTAAAATTGGCTGAAGAAGCTAAAAAGAAGTTTGATGAGGAAAATGGAGTACCTGCAAAGGCTGAAAAGGCTGCCCCTGCAAAGGCCAAGGGAAAGGGAAAAACCGCAATTGTGGTAAAGAGTGAGTCTGAAAGCGAAGAGGAAGATATTGAGGATTCTGAGGAGGAGATTGAAGATGATGAATAAATGAGAAAACCCCCAAAATTTATAATGGATATAAATTTTATTGCATTAGAAAATAAAGATGAGAGTAATCATTTTATATGTACTGGTGATTTTCATTATATTAATATATTTATTATATAGGCCTGATTTTACAAGAGAATTTTATAGAGATATTGACAATTTTGTTGCCAACAAAGATAACAGAGATATAAAAAAATATAAGAAAAATAATTCTTTCAAAGATTATACAGAATTTGTACCTACGATTTATTATATAAATCTTGATGGGAGAAAAGATAGGGAAAAAATGTTATTGGATAATTTGAACCAATATAGATTTAGAAATGTTATTAGATTTCCAGCTGTAAAAAATAAAATAGGAGCATATGGCTGTTTTCAAAGCCATTTAAAATTGTTAGAATTTATTGACAATTTAAATAATGATTCAAGAGAAAAAGAAAATATCAAGGATAATATAATGATAATGGAAGATGATGGATATTTTCGAGTAAATGATATGACCTTGAATAATCTTGTCACAAATTTCACCAAGAAAATTTCAGATTGGGACGTGCTAATGTTGGTATGTAATAAAAGGGATGATTTTCATGGAGAAAAAGTTGATGATGATATATGGAGAGTTTACAGGGCTCGTGTATGTACATGTTATATAGTAAATAAAGAGTATATTTCTCGCTTGAAAAATTTTTTGAGAATAGTGAGTGAATATGCTAAAAAGTATGGATGGAAAAATATATTTATAATTGATCAAATAACCTGGAAATTACAGGAAAAAGATAAATGGTATGCAATATATCCTTTTCCGGCTGGAGTAAGACCTAATTATAGTGATATAGAAAATAAAAATGTAAATTATGATGCCTGTTTCATATGAAATTTTTCTTTTTTATAAACTTTATAAAAAATATTAGAATAATGGCTCTGCTCCTTGAGTTATTAAATAATTTATTATTTCTTGATTATCATTTTTTATAGCATATTTCATGGCTCTATTTTTGAATGCTTTTATATTCATCTTTTGTCCCGCAAGATATTTTACAATATCCAATTGATCTTCTTCTATAGCACAAATTAATGGGTCATTTTTATTTACAGTAATATCAGCTCCTATTTCCACAAGATATTTTACTGTTTCTAAATGCCCATTTCTAATGGCATTTATCAATGGATCCCCTTCTTCATCGCTATCTTCTGCCTCGTCATGAGGTGTTATATCACCACCTATTTCTACTAGATATTTTAACACATTTAAATGACCGTGATAACTTGCCATTTTTATAGCACGATTTTCACATGTAGAAATATCAGCACCCAAAGATACCAAATATTTTACCAATTCAATATCACCATTACAGCTAGCACATATAATGGCTTCATTATCTTCCATTGTTATATCAATACCTTTTTCTACTAAATATTTCACTATATTTAATCTTCCATATTTACATGCTTCAAATAAAGCCATTGTGCCACAATGTTTATAGGTCATATCGGCTCTCAAATTCACTAGGTATTTTACCAAGTCTAGATTTTCACTAGAACATGCATATACTAATGCTCTATTAATATCAGCGCCCAAAGATACCAGATATTTTACCATCTCAAAATGTCCATATTCACAAGCAAATGTCATTATATAATTGATTGGTACCATATTTTTAGGGTCTTTTTCACATCTCACCATAAGATTACCTGAATCAGTGATTTCAAATCCTGTTTTCAGCATAAATTTTATACCGTATAAATTACCACGTTTTATCAAATCATATAGAATATAATCTTTTTTGCAATATTTTTCCAATCTATTTTTACTAAGACATAAAAGTAGAGTTTCTGATTGATCAAAAAAGCAAATATTGGCTAACAATTTATTTTTTAATTTACTACAAATAATATCTATTAATTCCAGGGGTAATTTACTCATTTTTTTCCAAGATTATATTTCTTTAAAATAACATGGGAATAAATAAATGGAAAAAATAATATTAATTGTAGTGATATTATATACAATTATTATAGCATCATTATTAATTATAATATTAAAAATAAAAAGGAAAAAATTTTCTAGCCAAAAATCTGATATATTGTCTAATGAAATTCATAATAAACCCGCTAATCCAAAGATAGCTCTTCATACTATATTTGTACTGAAACAAAATATACCATTTTTAGAGGAATGGATAGAATATCATAAATATATAGGAATAGATAAAATATATTTATATGATAACTCTAAATCTATAGGAAATAGTGGATCTAGTCAAGGTGTAAATAAATATGGGTTAAATTATAATGATTTAATATCTTTATCAGATGCTGAAATTTCTAGAGAATTAGATAGAATTCTACAAAAATACCCTGAAATTGTATATCTCAAATGGGAACCTAGAAACGATAAAAATCAAGTAATTTATGCCCAAACATTGAATATCAATAAATATAATGAAAAGTATGGAAGAGATGCTGATTGGACGGTATACATCGATATAGATGAATTTTTAGTTTCAAAAGAATATACTATTTCTGGAGTACCGATAAAGGGATTTCTCAAGGATTTATTAAATAAATATCGGTCCAATAAATCCTTAAGAAATTATAGTAAAATAATGATTACTCAGAAAAAATTTGGGGATAGATTTTGCAATATCCCTAAAAATTTCTATGAAATTACTGATACTATAAAAAATATAGATACTAAAAAATGGGCACCAAAATCGATAATATATAACAAGGCTTTTGTATATCTCCCTACTGATAAATTTAGCATTCATGAAATTCCTATAAACGACGAAAAAAATAGAAAAATTTATCTAGATCAAGATATATTATGTTTTCATCATTATAATACTAATAAAAAATTAAGAGAGTGGATGAAGGATTTTTACAAGCAAGATACCTTTGATACTGGAATAGATAATTCTATAGAAAATTATAGAAAAATTATTTCAGCTAAAATCAATGAAAATTTTTTCAATGAAGACTCTAATGAAATAATGAATGGTTTCTGTTAAATTTCTGTCATTAATTTCCAATGAAATAACAATATTTTATAACATTATAAAATAAATGGATAAAAATATCAAGATTTTTATTATAAATCTTGACAAGGACCATGATAGATATATTTCTATAAAAACTCAGTTAGAAAATATAGGATATGAAAATTATGAACGAGTATCCGCTGTATATGGAAAAAATGTATTACACGAATACAATACAAAATTATCAGGACCTCAATTAGGATGTTATCTTTCGCATCTAAAGGTATATAAAATGATACTAGATCAAAATTTGGAAAATGCTATAATCCTCGAGGATGATTCTATAATAACCGAATGGTTAAAAAAATTAGGAGAAATGTTTCCTGGGGGAAACAATTATGATTTTTGTTGGATAGGAAATTCCAGGGCTAAATGGCCTAGAAATACGTGTAATATTATTCCAGCATATGATTACGATAAAATAGAGAAAAATCGAGTAGGGAAATTTCTATATAAAATTTCCAATGAAATGGTGAGAAATGGTAATTGCCCAATGGGTACCTATGGTTTATTGGTATCCAAAAAAGGAGCTGAAAAAATAGTAAATGATACACATAAATTTCTAGTCCCTATAGATAATTATTTGGTAGAGAAAAAAGACTTGGAAAAATACATGACTATTCCTAGCATAATTATCCATTGCTATGATTTTGGCAGTAATATTTTTGAAAAAGACCAAACTCGAATGGAAAATCCCTTTGATAATATATGGAAAAGATTTCCTGAAAAAGAAAAAAAAGTACTAGAATTTTTACAGTATTTAAATGATATATTCGATAAACACTCTATAAAATATTCAGTTATAAATAGTATAATGATTGGATACGCTAGACAAGAGAAATTAATACCCTTTGATAATTCTTTGGAAATTGCCGTGAATATCACTGATAAAGATAAAATAGCTAAAATATTTGGAGAAAATTTTAGAAATGGAAAAATATATTTAAATTATCAGAATCCTAAAAATTATCAGGATCCAGAAAATTCTGATTCTAATAATTCAGAAAATTATCCCTTTTTTCAAATCCAATATTTTTCCGAAGGTAAAATTGGCAAAGTAAATACAGGAGATTTAGGAAATATTATTGCTATAAAAATAGGATCACATAATTCCGATAAAAAATATACTGTCAATATATTTGAAAATTATATAAAAATTTTAGACAAATCTCACCCTGAATGGAAATATAAATGTATTAGCAAAGATTATGATCACATGACAGGTAAAAAATCAAACTCTGTATATAGTTTTAATTGTGATAATGTTTTAATTGGATACCAATTAAAAAATCCAGAAAAAAATCAACAAGGTGAAAAAGAATATTTTCGTCCTCTTTATTCTAAAAAAAGAAATTATAGCAAATTTTGTATAATATTTATAGGACTCATATTTTTATATATAGTAATGATAATATATTTTTCTATAAAGTCTATAAAATATTTTAAAGGAAAATAATGGGGAAAAAGGAAAATAAAATTAATTATTTTTTAATAGAGATTAAACTAAAAATTTTTTAATAAAATGGAAACAGAAAATCCTCAAAAAAATTCAAGAATATTAACTATTGGCGACGTTCATTTCAAAACAAGTAATATCCCCTTGGTAAATATATTTATAGAAAAGGTCAAGAATTTATTAGAAAATTATAAAGAAAATAATACTCTTCCAGATAAAATAGTGGTTTTGGGAGATGTACTTGATACCCATGAAAAACTAAACACATTTCCCTTTAACAAGGCTTGCCAATTTTTTGATCTTTTACGAGGATATTCTCCATTATATGTACTTGTGGGAAATCATGACATGTGTTTAACTCCATGGTCATTGGTTCAAATGTTTTCGGGGAAAATCAAGCCTGCTTGGCAAATAAAAATAGGAGATATTCTTCAAGGAGATTTACCCACATCAAAGAGAACAGTATTAAATACATATCAAGGTAATGGAAAAATGTATAAAATAAATAACATTGATTTTGGTACAAATTATATAGTTTCTGAAAATCATTTACTAGTATTAGTAAGGCATATTCTCTTGCATTTTTATGCTGGGGAATGTTATCTAGAATGGCTAGATGAAAATTTTATTTTACATTTTGAGAGAATGACCCAAGTCCCTAAAAAAATTAGGGAAAGCCTTTTTCCTGGAGAAAAAATGTATACCGAAATACCTGTCAGTAAATATATAAATTTACCAGAGAATATAAAGGAGAGATTGTATGGAGTAAAATTAAACCCAAATATGCTTGTGGGGAGAAGATGTCTCATGAATGTCAGTAGAATCTCTATAAATTATATAGGATATACAAATTATGTAGGATTTACAGTAGATGGAAATAACAAGTTTTTATTGGCTGACGGTAGCCTTTGTCATAATAGTAGTAATCAAAATTTTTTAAATGAAAATCACTGGATGAATGTATTCAAAAAATGGGACAATGTAGTTATATGTGATCATGTGATAAAACAGGATAATCTTGTTTTTTGCCCATATGTACCCCCTGGAAAATTTATAGAGGCGTTAAATACTGTAAATGACTGGAAAACAGTAGATTGTATATTTGCCCATCAAGAGTTTAGAAATTGTAAAATGGGTGCTATAGAGTCAAAAGATGGAGATATTTACTCAGATGATTTACCCATGGTAATTTCAGGCCATATCCATGGTAAAGATAGATTGGCTAAAAATATCTATTATACTGGCTGTGCTTTACCATTATCGGATAACGATAGAAATACTATAGCAATGATAACTGTGGGAAATTTTGATGGAGAAAAGAAAAAAATCGATATTTCCGAAATTGACTTGGTATTACCACGAAAAGAAGTAATATATTCTGATATGAAAAATCTGAGAAAGGATATCAGGAAAAAAATCAATGTAATTGATACCCAGGAATTATTAAATGGGTTGTGTAGATTAACCATAAGCGGAAGTTATGAGGAATTTAGAACATTTAAAATGAGTAGAAAATATAAAGAATTAATAGAAAAAGGAATCAAGGTAAAATATTTAGAAAAGAAAAGCGAAAATAATTTTAGGGATATTAATCCAAAAAATCATATTAATTTCAAGTCAACGTTATGGGATTTAATCAAAAAGGAAAATGACCCATATTTAGAGAATGTATATCATAAAGTAATTATGCAATAAATAATCTAATAAATTTTATAATGATATAAAATTTATAATAAAAAAATGTTTAAATAAAATAATTTCAGTAAAAAGTCAAATAATCTCAATAAATAAATTTATAAATAAACCCAATAAAAAATGTCTGAGGATATGGATGATATATACAAGAAATTATGTAACAAGGCTGGGGTAGATAATTTTAGCTTTGGTGATGATTATCTCTCTGATAGAAAGGGAAAGGATTCTGATGAGGTATTCAAGTTTAAAATGTGGTATATTTATATAGTTTTCCCGGTACTAGTATTTATTGTTCTATGGTTTAATAAACCATGCTTTGTGGCTGATACATTGTATGACAATACTGGGAAAGCCGTGAAAAAGGTTAATTTTAGCAAAGCAGTAGTATATAGTTTTATATTGGGAATTTTAATAGATTTGGGTGTATATGGAATGTTCCTCAGAAAATGCAAGTAAAAATTATTTAAGAGGATATCATTATTAAAAAATCATTAAAAAATCATTAAAAAATAAGGAAAATGAATGATATATCAAAAATCCCGGAAATTATTGATGCAAAAAGAAAGCTTGAAATTGTAGAAAAGGAATATCAGGCCAAGTTAAAGGTTTATACTGATGAACACTCACGAGATCAAAAAGCCAAGAGATTTCTACTGAAAGAAACACAAAAAAATTTAAACGAATTACTTGAAATTTTTCAACAAGAAAAATCGCATAAAATACGTTATGATAAACTCTTGGAACTTTACAGTTTAAGAGATACATGTAAAATTCAATTGGACGACCTAAAAAATATTAGGAAAAGTATATATCAAGCAGTTGAAAAATGTAATGTTAAAACTATTGAACATTTAACCAAAAAAGGAGAAATGATTTTTATAATCAATAATTGTAATATAGATTTTTGGATTGAGAATTATACAGAGAAATATGAGTCCTTTGTAAAAGATGCCAAATCACTAGAGAGTAAAACACCATTGACTATAGAACAGCTGAATGAAATGGAAAAAGGTACGGAAAATCTATTTGATGAGATTAGGAACATTTGTAAAGGTTTGGACAAGGAAATATGTAATCATTGCAAATGCGCTAAAGTTTATACTAAATGGGGACACCCCGAATCTCATACAACAAATAGTGGTAGTTGGGCATCAGAACGCTATATATGTAGAAAAAAAGAATAATATTGAAAAAATATTGAAATTTTATATTGTTATAAAATTATAATAAAATGTTATTGACTTTACCATACGAAATTTTGGTCCATATCATGGATTTTTTAGACAAATCCTCTGTATTAAAACTTATCAAAGTTATACCAGAATTAAAGTCATTTTACAAGGAATGGATGAAATCGCATTTACATAGAGTTTATATCAAGGATATTAATGGTGTATATAAATGGAAGATTAGGTATATTTAATATGATTACTAATTTTTAGTCCAATATTTATTATAGAGGATATGTATAGTATCTCTATCATATTTTGACGCTATATCAAATTTCCTATATGAAATCCTATAAAGAATATCTAAAACATACAGACTCATAAAAATAATGATGAAAACAAGTAAAAATAATAGACCTGTATATTTGTAATTTTTTGGGGGTTTTCCGGCTAAAAAGATTATAGAAATTATAGTTGATAATATCAAGGAAAATAACAGTGTATATTCTGTTTTCATTTTTATTTATAAACATTATAAATAAAGAAAAAAGCAAAAAATGTCTGGGAAAAATGAAAAAATAATTACCCTTACGGAAAGCGAATTTAATAGAATTTGCAAGGGAGGTGAAAGATCTACTGTATTAGCTCCTGAAGAATTCAATGAAAGTCTCTCTATAAAAATAGCCAATTCTAGACTAGATATTATTCAAGGGGGGCAAAAATTATTGGAAAATTCTGATTCTAATGATTTTGATTCTTGGAAAACGGATTTTGAAAAGGTAAAAAATGATTACCTCAGAATATTAAAAAATAGGCCTGAACAATCAAAATATATATTTAATATATTGGAATATTTAGGTGAAATAGACTCTGTATCTTTTCTATTGCTTGGAGAGATTAATAATGTATTGGAAAATTATTCACCCCAAGGCCCTTCATCAGAGCAAGTAAATGATATTGCAAATTTAATGATTAGCATCGAAGTATTCGTAAAATATATACAGGAATTTGCCAAGGGATATCGTGCAAGTTTTTCTGATCCAAATTTTGATTTTCGTATATTAGATTCTATTGCTACAAATCTGAGAAATTCCATATGTAATGTTATACAAGAATTACTAGAGATTAATCCCGAAATTAAACAATCAGAAATTTTCTCATTTCTTGATGCAAAATTTTGTCCAGAATCATTTTCTGCTTATAAAACCAGATTGGAAAACCAGTCTTTTTGGCAAAAAATAAAGGGAAAGGTAAGGGATATTTCAAGGGTAATTTACGCTCATGGAATAACTCATTCAATCTATGGACTATGGCAAAATACATTTACAAAAAAATTGGCCGAAACAATAAATTTTTTAAATAGAAATTACTATACAATTTATTTTGTGTTAGTTTTCACTAGTAATCTAGGTATTTCTGAAATTAAAAATCTAGTATCAATGAAATATGATTTTATCGATATATTAATGGTGTTGGGAAATGCCGCATGTCTAACGGTAAAAGATCCATTGGTATTAGGAGGTATAGTAAAATGGCTATCTCAGAAATTATTGGCGACTAGTACGTTTAATGTGCTATCAGATAAAATATATAAATCATTTGGAATTATCTTGGGAAATGCCGTAGCCTATTTAGGACCTGTATTTCTATCAAATAGAGTGAAAAATATCATTGAATATTTTATCAATTTAGCTTGTTATCTTTCTACAACGACAACAGGAATAGCAATTAGGCTGGGAAAATATGCATATTCAGGAGCGAGTAGAATTGTCAGTGTGTTGTATACTGAATTGAAAAATGTTGATAGTATTAATACATTAGGGATAGCCCTTGAAAATTGGTGGGGAGTAATATCTACAGAAGGTACAGCTGAAATATCAAGAATGTTTGTAGATATCCTTGGAGGGGGGTTAAAGGGAATTCTAGATTATTTCTATAATTTATCAGTAAATACAGTGAAAAATGTATCTGAAAGGATCTCTACACAAATTTCTGAGGGGTATAAGGGGGTATCAGAATCTCTACAATTTTCTTGGAAATTTACCAATACAAAATTCAATGACATTTATTCGTATTTATCTAGTTTTACCAAGACAGAAAAGTCTAGAGGAAAAGGTATTCCTTTTTACGGGATTTCTTCTAGAGAATTTTTCACAGGGATATGTCTATCATCCGATTGTATACCTGCAGAAAGCATGTTTGAAATGGGGCAAAGATTATTAAAAAAATATTCAGCGGAATTGGCTCAAATTATACAGTCTATAAATAATTATGGACTGGTATGCAGTAACTATCTATCAAATTATCTATCAGAAATAGTATCTGGATTCAATACAATTTTCAAAACCTGTATAAACAAGTTTTATGAATTTTTAGAGCTGATCAAGGCTGTGCTGGGTTTGTTTTATTTTACTACTGAATCCTATAAAGAAATAAGATATGGAGATTCAGTAGGAGTTATTGATGAATTGGAGAATAAAGTGATTGAGCTACAGCGAAAGGAAAATTACAAGGAAACACAATTAAAGGTTAAAAATCTGTTATTATCCAGTAGAAAAAGAAAGAGGTTCTGAAAGATTAAAGTTATGTGATTTTCAGTCATTTTTATATTCAATATAAAAATTATCATCTTCAATTATTCCGACTCTTCTTTTTTCTCTGTAAATCGAATATAAATCATATCTTCAAAATCCTTTGCTCCACATTCTTTCAATACCTCTTCAAATGTCTTGCCATTTTCATCATAATAAGTTGGATCTTTTGCGGCTTGTTTCTTGCGTTTTTTAGCAATTTCTCTCAATTCTGGTATTACACTCTGATATCTTGGCTTTGGTTCAGGTTTTTCTTGTGTATATCCATAATGAGGAATAAATGTAATTTTTGCCAATTCGTCTATAACCTCATCTATAATTGGCAAGGGTATAAAATTAATACTTCGGGAAGAATAGCAATATCCACAATCAATATCAGATTTCAGGGCTTCTAGACAAACTTGTTTTGTACGGTATATATATCCGATCCATCGTAAATGTTGCTTATGTTTTACACTTTCCAAGGCTTCTTGAACCAGAGAATAATATTTATATCTTGATTCTGCTTCATTTGGAGTATCTACCATTTTAATTATTTTTAATTATTTTTAATGATTCTTGATTTTTTCAATAATTTTTTCTTTAATTCAATTTTAAAATTATTTACTTTATATTTGATATAAAGTAATTGGGTTTGATAAATCCTAATAAATTCGCGAATAAAAATAACATGTATAATCCATCATCCAATCTCTAGTGATTTTCTCTGACAAGATTTTATACACTTGATCATTTACTATCTTGGGTACAGAATATATCACTGACTCTTTTCCCATGAATAAATGCATTTTTTTGATATAGTATAATTTCTCTTCTTGATAATACAATTTATGGGTATATTTTAAAAGTGGTTTTGTAGCCTTTATTTTTAAATGATTTCCCTTTCCAGGTCCTCCATTCATAAATTCCTTGATAATGTACTCTATTAAAAATAATATAAATTCATTGTCTTTTATCTCTGAAAACCCATTTACATTTTTTGTATGGTATACCATACCAAATGCGGTATCAGTATGGGTTTCCCATTTAGATTCAAAGGGAAAGCCAGTGACCAACGATTTAGACATATTTTTTTGTATGATTTCATAGCAGTCCTCTGCTAATTCTATAGGTGTTCGTATATATCCTTTCATTTTTAAGATAATTCACGACTAGGTATTTATACCTTGACCTGGATTTTATATTCAGTTTTATCTCACATCAATATAATGAACATTCCATGAAATATTGTACTATTTCTGAGCGATTGTATCTCTTGGCTATAGCCATTGCTTCTACAGTGATTTTAGCTCCATATAATACTAGGTATCTGACTACAGGTAAATGACCTACAATACATGCATGAGCCAAAATATCATTTATATCTGCACCTTTTTGTACTAGATAATCTACGACATTTAAATGACCATAATGACATGCATATATCAAAGGGCTGTTATCTTTGGCTCTAATATTGGCCCCCTTTTTTCTCAGATATTTTACAGTTTTTAATTGACCATGTTGACAGGCAGTTATTATATTGTCATCTGTAGCTATATTAACACCTAATTTTTCCATGTATTTTATTATTTTTAAACGACCATGTTCGCAAGCCAAAGATAATGCAAGTTTATCCTGGACCAAATTTTCATTAATACTAAACCAATATTTCACTCCATGAATATCTCCATATTCTACTAGTTTAAAAATACATTTTATATACCAGTATTTTTTTATACGATTTTTATTGAGAATATATAGGGGGTTATTTTTATCAAAATTATTGTCATTAGAATTTTGAATACATATTTTTACTAATTTTCTCCCATTAATTTTTTTACATATAAAATCTGTTAATTCTAATGGAAACATTTTATAATTATATAAAATGTCTTTTTTTTTAATCGGTTTTATTTACTTTTAGATATTTCGCCTTTTCATTTTCAAGATATTTCATTGCACGAAAATAATAGTTTTCTTTAGCCAAGGTTATATACTTGTCAAAATCTATATCTTTTCCTCCTTTTTCAAGGAGCAATGGAAGGATATATCTTAACATTTCCATATTTCCATATGCGCTTATCCTCTTTAAAATTGTATTATTTTTAGTACGGGGATTAGCTCCTAAAGATATTAGATATTTCATTATACTCAATTTATTATAGTCACATGCAGTTATCAAGGGGGTATCTTTACTAGCTCTTGGATCCGCCCCAAGAGATATAAAATATTTTACAAGCTCTAAATTTTCACCACTTGCTCTTATTATAGCGTCATTACAATATGGTATAATTGCACCAATTTCCACTAGATATTTTACAGTTTCCAAATCTTTATCTCTACATATTGAATATAAAATGTTAAAATTTGTTTCGACTTTATGACCTAATGATATATAATATTTTATTATTTCTAAATATTCTCTTTGAAATGTATATCTACATGCTATAGTTTCAAATTGGGTGCTGATATCAGCACCCAAGGATACTAGATATTTTATCATTTCTAAACTGGCAAATTTACAAGCGATTGATATCGCAAGATTATCATTGTTAGATATAAAGGTATCTGTCTTTAGATATTTTACACCGGGAATATCATTGAATTTTATCAGCTCATAAATTCCCATTTCTTCCCAGTATTTTTTTATACGATCTTCATTGAGAATATATAGGAGATTTTCTGTATGGGTTTTCATGAGGAATTCTGTGCAATTTTTTACAGAGAATTCTGTATATTTTTCTGCAAAGGTAAAAATACATATTTCTACCAATTTATTTTTATATATTTTTTCGCATATTAAATCTGTTAGTTCTAATGGAAATATTAATGGAAATATCATTTTATATATTTTTATATATTTTTATATATAAAAAAGATTATTTTAAATGGTTTAATTTTTCTGAAATTTTACCATTACATATTCTCCTATGAACTTGCTTTACATTTTTCAATTGATCTGTAATAGTATCAAAATATAGGCCATTTACCATGGAATAGTAAAATTTCATAGTCCATTCACAGTCATTACATTTTATATATTTTTCCCCTATCGATTTTCCACAAAATGGAAACTTTTCTGATTGATGTTTTTCTTCTTTTTCTTCAGCTAGAGAATCTTGCCAATTTTCCTCCCAATTTATTGGTAATGTATTATGACATGCATCAAAATGCTGTACTTCCTTGTCAAAAATTTCCGCTGTAATAATGTCAAGCGCATAGCCTGCATCATTCCATCTCCATTTATATGGTTTTCTTAGAATATTTTCCCTTGGGGTTTCTTTTCCCATTTCCACTGAAAAACCATATCCGCACATATTACAGGTAAAAATATAGTTTTTACGGGGAAAATATATATGTCTCACACTCCACATATTTTCCCCTATAATCATTGTATCTATAGGATGAATATAATTATCCTCTGAATCGCTATTCCAATCCTCAGATTTTACATTGTTTAAATCACGTAAATAATTATTTAGTAAATGACATTGACCAATATTAAGATTTTCATGGTCTGAATCCTCTTGAGGTTTATAGCTGTAACTAATTAGGTTTTTAAAAGACATTTTTTCCAGTATTTCCAATATTTTTTAATTTGGCTTTTCTTAAAATAAAGAAAAATCATTAAAATGAATATCACGGTATTGGTGGTAATTGTAATAGTATTATTCCTTATCTTGACTATATCATATTTTCAAGTAAGAGACTACTATACTCAAATGGATCCAATGATACAAAAATTACAAGGTATAATAAATGACCTTGTACCAGGGATAAATAACAAGATAAAAATATTCAAGGGAAATAAATCATATACCATTAATAAAAAAACAGTATATCTATGTCTAGAAGATCAAAATGGAAATTACTATAATTTAAATATCCTAGTATATGTGCTACTTCATGAGATTAGTCATGTACTCTGTAAATCCATAGGCCATAATGAGGAATTTCAAAGCATATTTGACAAATTGTTAAAAAAGGCCGAAGAAAAAGGATATTATGATCCATCGCAAAAAATCCCTAATGATTACTGTAATTATAATTCGGAATAAATATTTACAATTATTTTATATTTTTATATAAAATAAAGAAAAATGTCCCTCGATTTATCACAAGTCCGCATGTGCGTCCAAAAACCCTTGGATAGGGAAGAACATGTACATGGGCAAATGGCAGGGAAAGCAGAAGACCAATTTCATTATACTAGATTATTAGCTGCATTTCAAAAGGATAAAATATGGTCAAATGATATCACAGAAATTACAGTACAATTTTGTGATCCTAGTAAATATACAGTGGATGGTAAGCATTACCCAGCGAATCAGCCTTTATCTTGGACCCCTATACCCGCTTTTGGACCTCTAGAAAAACAGGACCCATTGACAAAGGAATTACATGGTAGAACTGATTACCCCGAAATTGTAAAAAAATTGTATATATCCCGATATCAGCCTATCCTCCCTTTTAAAATTAGGTTTGTAGAAAGTATGGGAAATGTGAGAATTTCCTTTGTACCAAATGTAGGATCATGGTCATTAGTAGGTACAGATTGTCTATCTTCTGATCCCAATACCGTTACATTGAATTATGGTTGGATGGATATTCCCACAATTTTGCATGAATTTGGGCATGTTTTGGGTATGATACACGAACACCAAAATCCAAGGGGGCAGACCATTGAATGGAATGAGCCTGTATTATATGAATGGGCAAGGCAAACTCAGGGATGGGATAAAAATATAACCTATTCCAATATAATTCAAAAATATAGTATGAATACTATAAATGGAAGCGATTTTGATAGTAAATCAATAATGTTATATTTTTTCCCTGGGACATTATGTGTCACTGGTCAAGGGGCAATTGATAGTAGAACAAGACCCCCTTGTCAGTCGGGGGAACATGATGTAAAAATGACAAAATCAGGTGTGGGTACGTCTGAAAATCCTATATTATCTGACACTGATATAGCATGGATAAAGAAAATATACCCTTCTGATAGTAAAATCACTACATATACAAAATTAGTTAAAAAAACAGAGGGATCTGATGATGGAGGATCCGGAGGAAATAACGGAGGGGGAAATGATGAACCAAAAGTCCCTAAAAAGACTAGTGGAAATCAAATGAGTGGTAAAATGAAAATTTTAATGGGAGTTATAGGGGTCAGTTTAATAGTATTAGTTTTATGGTATTTTCTATATAAAAAAGGTAAAAAATAATTTTTCAAGAAATCAATTCTTTATAAAAAAATATAAAGATAAAAGAAGAATAAAAAGAAAAAAAAATGTATTATCTAGAAAATTCTGATTTTTCCCAAGATGGAAAGTTATTAGTAAATTCTGATAAACCAGTGGTAATTTTATTAAAAGCTGATTATTGCGGTCATTGCAAGACATTTAAACCTGAATTTGAAAAAGCTGTTTCTGTTGTAGAAGATAGAGTAAATTTCGCTACTATACAATTAGATGGGGGAGATACAGAAAGGGAATTAGGAAAAAGAGTAGGTCAATTCATACCTAATTTTCAAGGGGTGCCAACAGTGGTAATATATAAAAATGGAAAATATACGGATACATATGAAGGCCCTCGACAAGCTGAAGCATTAGTGGAATATCTATCTAAAATTTAAATATGACAATTTATAGGTATTATGTAATTTTATAAGCATTATAAAATTTTTTACTTTATATCCTCCATTTTTACCTCATGTACTTGCCATGCATGATATCTTGGTTTTCCCCAATTAATTTCTCTATACAAATTAATTAATTCTTTTTCGCATGTTTTTAGAGATTTTAAGTGGATACTATCTAATCTCTCTTTCAATTGAGTATATCTAAGGTTATCAAATATATGCTTGTTTTTTTCTAGAATTCTTTCCATTATTTTTGACATGTCATCCAAGGTATGTTTTTCTGCTTCAGTATAATTATGAAAAACTCCTAGTATAATTACGTTATCAGAATCTATATTCATATTTTGTCTAGTAGAAATGTATAGATTTTCTGTGCCCATTTAATTTTATGATTTTCCTTTTTTGTATTTCTATAAATAATTATATTTTTCCCTCAAATATTTTTGATATCCACTATCTTGTAAAATTACAGCATTTTTATCAATACCCAACGAAGCTAAATATTCTACAGTAGAATATTTAGCATTATACAATGATCCACATATTCCCTCATAGTTTTCGGCAAATGGATTAGATCCTAAAGATACTAAATATCTTACCACGTTTAATCGACCGTATCTACTGGCCTGTCTTATTCCCTTGTGATTTTGTACAGTAAAATCAGCCCCAAAATCTATTAAATATTTTACCATTTCCAAATGGCCATTCTGACATGCCATTATAAATCCATGGTTTTTTCTATCAAGGGGATTTGCCGTTAAAGACACTAGATATTTTACTATATCTAAATTTCCATTTTGACATGCCCATATCACAGCGCTATTTTTATCAGATTTTACATTTTCTGTCTTGACATTTACACCTATACTCACTAAATATTTTAATATATTTAAATGATTATGTCCGCTTGCACAAATAAATGCCGAATCTAGATCAAATTTTGAGAAACTAGGCTTATTATTTTCTATCAAATATTTTACCATTTCCAAATGGCCATTTTCAAGAGCATATCTCAATTTTTCAAACCCCATAATGTCTGCTCCTATTCTCTCTAGATATTTCACCATTTCAAAATACCCATCTCTGATAGCATAAACTACAGCCCAGTAATAATCTGATAAATCTATATTTTTTGATACTAGATATTTTACTCCTAATAAATCATTACTTTTTATTAAATTTACAGTATTTAATACCTTCCAAGTATTTTTTATTTTAAATTTTTCTATAGTATTTTTATTTAGAAAATACATACAATTATCACATGGATTTTTTGTATTTTCAATGTTAGATATTTTTATCAAGAGAAATATTTCTATTTTTTCACAAATTATAGCTACTAATTCAAGAGGAATCATTTTTTATAATCTTTACAATTTAAAATATTTTATAATAATTATAAAATAATTGTTTATCGTGCTCTATGGAAAGATGTAGTATTTATGGGCGCCTTTCTTCTCTGGGCCAAAATTGTATTCATTTTTTCCATTTGAATCTGCATTAGACTATTTCGCTGTTCCAAAGACGATTTCAAAAATTGGTTATTGGCCCTTCTTTTTACCGCGCCCAAACCTTCTTGTTTTTCAGCCATTGGCCCATAGTGGGGGAAACTGGGTACAAAATCCATTTGATTTCTAGTAACATAATTTGGTTGGCGTATAGCTGAAACATCATCATATGTATAGCGGACTTGACCTGTCATTTCATCTATATAAGATCTGTATGAGCTTCCATATCCTGTAAATCTTGGGTCATAGACATCATAATTTGTGATTACATTTCCTCTTGATTCTCCTCCAGGGGCTATTGGGGCACAATCATTATAACCTTCCATCATTTCATAGGGAATAGAGGGATCATGTAGGGTATATTCTAAACTAGAGCCATTATTCCTACAAGTAGTGGGAAAATTTTGCTGTTGAAAAGATATACCTATATTTGCATTGATAGGTTCATTAACCTCTGACCTTGAATATACACCTGGTTGAATGGTCTGAGTATAGAGATTTTTATTATATTCAGCCATTACGGGATCTTGTTGGCAAGGACCTGCGAGAGCATTAGTTGGTAAATTTACATTTACATTGGAAGGGTTGTACCCACAAGTCACATTTACACTTCCACTTTTTATTGGACCTACATATTGAGGAGGCCCAGTCCTTTCTACTCCTTGTTTATATGGAATAGAATAATTTGGAGCATTTAAAGCTGGACGATAGCCATCACAAGGAGGTTGAAAAGTGCTTTTACTTTTATTGGAATATACAGTGTCACTTCCTGAAGGAAACATGAAGAAATTTTCTCGTAATTCTCTATCTGACCCATCCCTGGTATCTCCCTCTGAATTTCCCCCTTCGGAATCTACCATTTCCCCATACGGTATATCATTTTGAATTTGGCCAGATAAATCATCCCACGAGGGGCCTCTTGTCATATCGGGGGTTAAAGCATTTTTATTTATCCTATTTATATCCCCAAAAGGATTCATTGGTCTATCACTCATTCTATTTAGATCATCCTCTTTTTCCCATTGTTTATCTTGATGATTATTTTCCCCTTGGTCAAATCTCTCCGAAGAAAATCCTTCAATAACCGCACAATTATTACACCCCGTACAATAAGAATTACAGCAATTACTAACATCATAACCACTAGCAAAAGTATCGGCTGCACTTCTAGCATTAATCTGATTGAAATTAATAAGCTCATCAGCTCTCCAATATTTTGCATCATAGGCCTTTGGTGTGATCACTGGAGGTATTAATGTCCTTGGATTTGCATTACCGGCTAATGCATGGTTATAAGAGAAAAAATTGGGTCCAGATCCTGTAGGGAGATTATACTTGCTAGAAAACCTATCAGCATTTCCTCCAAAATAATTGGCTTGTTGATTTTGTGTAGCTGGTATTTCCCTTTTTTTATTTAAATTATATTGAATTTTTATATTTGAATCCTTGACAGAATTATAGTCATGTAAATCTTGCTGTGTTTGAGCTCCACAATATATATCTGTATTACACGAGGGGTTTGTAGGTTGTACAGTCGATAATTCATTATATATAATTTGATTTTTTAATTGGGATTTTACTGTAGGTTTCATAGCCACTCCAGCATTGGCCATTGCAGAGAGATTTTTATTATTGTTTTTACCATTCATTATATTATTTATATTTGCATTATTTTTATTATTGCATTGCATTTCAAAGTTTTCTATAGTGTCCCCTTTTTTAATACTATTTTTTCTTTTTACATGATAGAAAATTATTATAAATATCACCGAAATGACCAAAATTATAGCTGCAAATCTAATATTTGTAATGGCTACAGTAGGAACAAACAATAATACAGCCAATCTAGTGAGGCTATTCATTTGCTCTTCCAAGTCCATATTTTTCATGGGTATAATATTGTAAGAGCATATTAAATCGGGAGGATTTTCTAACCAAAATTTGTTTTCACAAGACATTTTTTATTCTTTTTCGTATTTTATTTTAAAGAGAAATACTGAAAGAAAAAAAAGAAAATAAATAAACAGAAAATGGGGAACTCGGTATCAGAGCCAGAAGTTAATAATTTTTCCAAGGTAAATATTGATCAAGTAATGGGAATAGATAATCCTATATTCGCATTAGAAGAAAAATCTGGCCCTTTTCCCATTGAGAAGGAATCCATAGAGGATTCCATAGAGAATTGTATAAAGGAAAATCCTCTAAAAGAAGGAGAATTGACAGAATTTGACTATAATCCTAGGTTTTTAAAAGCATGTAAAGATGGAGATTTATCCGAGGTAGAAAAGTTAGTTTCTCAAGGGATAGATTATAAAAAATATTATAATCAAGCTGCTATAATCGCAGCTAGTAGTGGTCAATTAAAAATAGTAAAATATTTAATATCATTAGGGTCCGATATTACAGACATGTACGGAGATGCCATTGTTTTGGCCAGTGCACATGGTCATTTGGAAATGGTAAAATATCTAGTGAGTTTAGGAATGAATATCAAGGCTCAAAATGATAGACCGATAATTTATGCTTCTGCTAATGGACATTTAGATGTGGTGAAATATTTAATTGAACAAGGAGCCCATGTTAATGCTCAAGATGGTTCAGCACTAATAATGGCTAGCAGTAGAGGATATTTAGATGTAGTGAAATATTTACTTACACATGATGCAAATATTAACATCCAACATTATGAGCCCTTGAGAATAGCCATTTTACATGATCAATTGGAAACAGTAAAATACCTGATAGAAAAAGGGAGCAAGATAGATAGTTCATTCTTAAATGTCGTGAGTAATGTAGAAACTATAAAATATCTTATTTCCATAGGTACAGAAATTCCCAATACAAGAGGTAAAATATTAAATGAGGCCATTACCGAGATTATTTCTGAGAAATTAATGCATGAAAAAATAGAGACAAATAATAAAGGATTATTACCATTGGTCGGGGGTACTTTTTCCCCTGTAGAACCATTAGTGTATTGTAATACGATTAAATTGGAAAATATAGTGAGAATTCCCATTATTTTAAAAGAAAGCCCAATCCATCATGGATTTTATGCTATACCTAATACTATTGATTTATTTGACGATTTCAAGATAGAAATGCTACCTGGAGATACTCTTTTATCTGCGGAATTATATATCGGTCAAGAACCAAAATTTCTAGTAAAACGTATAGGATTGAATACTATATACGGAAAATGTAAAAAACATTCATTTTTTGATAGACCAGTAAATAATCTATATTCAAGGGTGGGATTATGGATAAAAATTAAATTGGAAAATGATAGAGATTTTAGTAGATTTAGAAAGTTAATGATTTATGGCTATATTTGTCCTGAAAATATTAGAAGGCCTTTGATATTAAATTCTACATTTCCAAAAAACATTCAAGAAATTTTAGAAATTAAACCGGCTGAATTATAAAAAAGAAAGGTTATGAAAAATATTTATAACATTTATAAATATTTTTTTAGAGAAATTTTAACCTCTTATGGCATTGCTAATCATTCCTACTCCTGCAGCGGCACCTCCTATAGCCGCTGCTGCCTTGGATTTCCTAGTAATATAGACCCACATCCATCCCCCTGAAATTACTAGTAATCCTATTAATATTAAAATCAATGGAATCCATATAGGGATTGGCAATGATTCCATATTTGCCGGATTACTAGTATCATAATATACAACCATATCATCTCCAGCATGATATTCTATATTTCCTGTATTGGTAGTTTCTCTATAAATTTTACCATTTACAGTATATTCTACAATATTTCTACATGATTTTGTAGTAGTACATTGCTGTACAGGGGGGGTCCCAGAACTAGTACAACTAGTAGAATCTACGCATACTGAATCGGTAGCTGCTTTTCCCATTGTTTTCTTGACATGAGACTGATGCGTTATGATCACTATTGCCACTATTATAATTATTACACCAATAATAGTACCTATAACTGCACTAAAAATAGCCTGTATTCTTCCGAACGTGGCTACACCTCCATATACTTCTTCTCCAAAATTTTTAGCCATTTCTATTTATTTATTCATAGAAAATAATGAATAAATAAATAGAAATTTATTAAAGATAATTTTAAATGAATGTTTAAAAAGAAATTTTCACCAGCAACAAATATGAATCTAGTCAATTTTTCAAATGGATATATTAAATATACTAGATATTGATAAAAAAATCAAGGATTATTATTCATCTAAAAAAGGTGAAATTCCCTCATTTAAAGAACGTATATCTTCTTTGAAAAATTCGCTAAAAGAAATTTCTGAAAATGATCCTGTATATATTAAATTATCGCATGAAAAAGATAAAATTTCCAAGTTAATGAAAAATATAGAAAATGACTATGATCTTAACATGTATATAATAGATACTGAAAAAATATTGCAGGAATATGTAAATATATTAAAAATTCCTCAAAAAGTCAGTTTTCTCGGTAAAAAAAATGTAAATACAGATAGACAGACTGAAATTATAGAGAAATATATAACAAAAGCCAAAAAATATATATTTTTTGATCTAGGTATTCCTCCCAAAGAAAAGGTTAAAAATAATGTAATTGATATATGTAAAAATTGCCAAGGGAAAAAATTTGATATTTTAGAGAGTGATATGGCATGTATAAATTGTGGTCATATTCAAGAGATTACATGGCTTGGCGATTGTCATAGCGAAGTAGATAGAGTAAGTATATCTTGTAATTATTTATATGACAGAAAGAATGGATTTAGAGATATAATGTATAGATATCAAGGAAAGCAAAATTGTACTATCCCAGAAGAGTTGCTAAAATACATAGAAAATGAGTGTATAAAAAGCGGATTGATAAATCCTATAATTATCGAGAAAAAGGCAAGGTTTAAAAATATAACTAGATATAATATTATTGTCTTTCTTAAAAATTCAGAATATTCTTCCTTTGTCAAACATGTATTTTATATACATTGGAAACTTACAGGTCAACCTAGAAATAATATAGCTCATTTGGAAGAAAAAATTCTCCAAGATTTTGTCATTTTTGTTAATACATTTTTCAAAGATAAATTACCTGGAGAAAAAAAGAGTCTAGTCAAAAAGCAATTTTTATTCTATCAATTATTAATGAGACATAAGCATCAATGTGCTATAGAAGATTTTTTTATTATAAGATCTATCGATAGAATTATAGAGCAAGAAAATATATGCCAAGAAACCTTTCAAAAATTGGATTGGAATTATACTAGTATATATTGAGATTTTTTATCAATGATTTTATTGAGAGTTTATCAGATGAATAAAATTCATATTTAGAAAATATATTAATCAAATAAATGAAGAATGAACATTTTTTTTACATGATTAAAGAAAAGAAAATTATCAAGAAAATTACTGAAAACCAAATACCAAAAACTCATGCAAATAGAAATGAGATTATACAAGATATCTATGTATTTTTGGGGAAATTATTTACACATGCAATGGGAAGTGGAAAAAATCAAGATTTGTATCACGAGTTAAAATATGCTAATGATTATCGTTTATATGAGCAAGTATTGAGTCAGCTAAATTGTCAAGACCATAGAGTGGAAACAGTGATCAGACCTAGATATAAACTTGCAAGGTATCTTGTTATTGATAAAAAATTATGGATGAAATAAAAATTTATTAATATTTAGGTATTGAAATTTCTCTAAAATTTATAAATAAAATGTGGTCATATCATAGCAAGGTACTAAATGCCAATGAATCATGGGAAAAATATGAACAGGTGGCTCTATTTATGGCATCACAAGCCAATAAAGGAAATACTCTTTGTGATCGGGAAAATCAGTCTGAATTTCTATATCTATCTAATCCACCGGGGAATAAATACAGATATTTTGACAAGATAGTTTCTGGGCAAGAATTTCCCGATTTTCTATTAAGATTACAGGATACCGTGGAAATGGCTTTAAAATTGCCTCCAAAATATTTTAATTCTGCATTTATTAATGTATATCACAATGGAGAAAGTTATATACCTTGGCATAGGGATTTTAATTATGGAAATCACTATATTGCATCCGTATCATTTTATCCAGGGAATTATTCAGAAAAAGACTTGAGAGTTCTACAAATTAGAAATGGTGCTAGTAAAATCATTAATTCTACAGATGATTTACATGATCCAATATATAATATTTTAATGGGTCAAGGTAGCATAGTCTGTATGTATCCGGGTATGCAAGATTTATATATGCATTCAGTACCACCAAATAATGCTGAAAAATCGAGAATAAATATTACATTTAGAAAAGAGCCAATTAGAGATTTAATTGTATAATTTTAAAGACATTTTATAATATCATTTTATAAATTTTTATAAAATGTTTTATCTGGAAATTAAAGCCTAGATTTTCGATCTATCACTTCTATATAATTACCGGTTATTTTTATTTTTGAAATTATTTTTTCTTTGGAATATAATATTGCAAGAGCTTTTTGTGTGGCGTATATTTTACTGGCTTTGATTTTCAAGGAATTTATACCCTTGATATGTTCTATTCCATCCTCATCTAAAACCACCCTACAATGATTTAATATAAAATCATTTGAATTGAGAGATAATTTTTTCAGGTCTATAAATTGGTCGTATTTTATAATGGTTTTTCCTGTCATTTTTTCTTTTCTCTTTTCTTTAAAATAAATCATTAAATTTTATAAAAATATAAAATTTCAAAAACTCACTTTTTACTAGAATTTATAGCACATTTACATTCATCAAGAGGTGATTCACATTTAAAGCATTTTTGAATGGTATAGCCCGATTTTTCATTAAAATTTCCATATCCTCCTACTACTTTTGAAGTGGTATAAGGTGTATTGGAAGTTGTGCTATAACCACTATAAGCATTCTTTTTAACGCTTGGCTTCACAATAGAAGGGGGTACATAACCTTCTATAGGTTTATTGCGTAATCTATTTAAACTTGAATTCTCTTCATCATGGGGGATATTTAACTCTTTTCTTCCCCGTACAATTTCCTTTCTGGCTTCTTCCATTTATTTATTTTATCTACTTTTTTTGTGAAAACCTCATTCTTTAAAATGAAAATAATCTATAGCATCAGCTGCGATAATCCCTGCACTATAGCCTATTAGGCCTAATCCGATCAATGTCCCGCTACTGACAGCAAAATAGCCAGTAAAAAATGCAAGAGAAGAAATATCCTTTGAAAAACTGCCTTTTTCACTTTTGTTATATTTTTCTAGATATTCAAGTACTTTTTTATCTGTAGCCTCTTGAAAACAATAATTTGGTCCCCACATATGAACATCTGCACCATTTTCAACCAGGAATTTTACTATATCTAAATGACCATTTCTACATGCAATAATTAGAGGCTGATTAAATAGAGCATTTGAGGTACTTGCATTAGATCTATATACTAGATATTTTAACACATCTAAATGACCCTCTGCACAAGCTATTTTCAATAGCTTTTCTTCTATAGATTTTATATTTCCCCCTGCTAATTCTAGTCTTTTTATCGCTTCTAAATTTCCTGTTTTACAAGCCATTATCAAGGCATAATTATCATTTATGGTTACATCTACACCTCTTTCTATAAAATAATCTATAGATTCATTTCGTGTAAAACCTTTTTCCATATGGGTGATAAAGCCAATTGTTAATAATTTTTTATGAGCAGCCTCTTTTTCTACATTTTTCACAGTGTCAGTAATTGACATGCAGTTTCTGTGTGAAATAATATACGGAATTCCTTTGAAAGGAAACAAATTTTTTTGTATTCTCAGCATTTTATTCTATAGTATTTTCTTGATATTTATAATCCTATAAATATTTATTTAATTTTATTGTAAAACCATTACAACAGCCACGGCCACAAATAATGCGGCAAATACATATCCAGAATAATTACCTGTAATTTCCATTTTTTGTTTTATTTTAATTTTTTAAATATTTTCAATTTTTAAAATTCCTCAAAACCTCTAGATTTTCCAGATTTCCTTGATTTACCAAAGGTATCTCCTGATCCATTATCAGATCCCTTACTGGGTACCCCCTTTTTTCCTTTATTCAATCTAATAAAATTCATCACTACATTAAATATAAAATATAATACAAAAATAGCAACAATAACTAGTATAATCATTCCTATTACTTTTAATATATTTTTTGTTATACCTCCAGCAGCTATTGCAATAGCTGCTGGAATCTTGCCTGCCAAATCACCCGCAGATTTTGCAAAATCTGCGCTATTACAAGTAAGGGAAATATTTGGGTCTTGGCATTCATTCGTAGCACAGCATTCTGCACAGCTTCCTGATCCGCTATCAGCACATCTCTCTTGAGCTATACTACATTTACAGTTTAATGTAATGGGTTGTTTTGTATTATTTCTATCCCCTTGATTACAGGTATATTTTGGGACCTTGTATTTCTTTCCATTTTTATCAATGGCCCAGCACCCATTTAATTCGTTTTGATGTTGCCTCACTTGAAAATAAATATAAATAGCAAAACCAACCACAGATAATCCCACGACCACTGTACCTAGATTTTTCACTACCCATACTCCTAATTCTCCTCCCTTTTTTTTCAAGGCCTCCTTAATTTCTTTTAAATATTTGCTATTATCAACTGCATCTGTAATTTCCTTTTTTTGTGATTCTGATAAATTTTCTGCAGCTTCTTCAGCTTCTTCAGCGGAAAGGGATTCTCCACTCTCAATCTTGGATTCCAATCTATCTTTAACCTCACTGGGAATACTATCATTTAATTGTTGTATATTTACCCTTTCTGCCTCGGGTACTACAATATTTTCAGGTTTCCCCATTACCTGTCTTATTCTAGGTTTTTCAGCTTCAAAAATTTTCTTGTTATCATCCATAATCTGTACAAATGAAGGTTGATCAGCAATTTTCGCATATTCTTCCTCGGGTAATATTTTTTTATAAAAACTGAGAAAATCTCCATCATTTGCTAGAGCCTTTGTATATCCATTAAATTCTTCTACAGGAATTCGTTTTGCCCCTATCATTATATCATTTTCAACAATTTTAGCATCTCCAATAGTAGTCTCTATAATTTGAGAGAATTCATTGGGAAAATTTTTACCTAGATCAAAGGCTAAATTTGATAGCCCTGATTCCATATTACCAATAATTATGGATCGTGTAGCCCCTTCTGCAGCTATTAATTCTTCTCCAATTTCTCCTATTCTTGCGGCTCCTCCAATTGCGTCTGCTAAATCTACTACTTCGGCCATTTGTAATTTATATGATTTGGTATTTTATTATTTATTTATCAATATTTTTATCAATATTTTTATTGATAAATTTTATTCTAGATTTAACAGATTTATTTTTTCAAATAAATGAAGGAATTAAAAGGAAATTGGATAACTATATTTATAGTAGTGATATTAATCATTTTATTTATACTTGCCTTTTATTGGGAATATAAAGATTATAAGCGAATTGAAAGGCAAAAAAATGTATATGAAATAACCGATCCAAATGAAAAGGAAAAGGCTTATATTTTTTATTCTACATTTTGTTATGAAAATAATATTTCTTGGAGAAGTAATTATATTCTCTCTGCGGTCTCTATAATTATTATATATTTCTTATTGCATACTGCAAAGATAAATCTAAGCATGGAAATGAGTATACTGATAATGATTGTGATTTTTCTGGTATATTTCTTGGGTGATAATTTTAGGAGCTTTCATTTCTGGAGGGTATTAGCAAGCAAGGCAAAACCAGAAATGGCTATTCTCTAACTGTTTTAATTAAAATAACTTTATATATTTATAAAGCTGAAATTTGATTAATTTTCATATGTTCCTTTCATAATTTCTTCTACAAATAATGCTCTAGTGTTAAAATCTCTAGATAATCTATCTCCTATATATTTGTTAAATAATTTTACCAAACCTAAATGTTTATTAGGTTCATTCTCATATATAGAGAAAATATCAGAATTTTCCATATTTGCATTTTCTCTAAAAATTTCATACATTTCCTTTATTTCATCATTATCTTTATCATTGTATTCATTTTCACTGATCGGATATTTTAGCTTGCTCCATAACTCTGAATAAGGGGCTCTTTGTTCTAATAAATAATCTTCATATTCAGTATTTTTAACTACCCAGTTAATAAACTGTTTTCTCCAATTCATTTTCTCTATAATATTTTTTGGTATATCTTCCCTTGTCCAAGGGTTTTTTCCTCCCGAGTTCATAATCCCCTCTAAATCATTAACTGTCATACAATAATATTGTCCCCTTTGTTTAAATGTGATTAATTGACCAAAAGGGACATCATCTAATGTATCTTCCACAAGTAGATCATTTGAACACATTTCTTTCAATGGTATTAAATACTCTTTATATTTGGTTAAAAGATAACCCAAATCGGCACACATTTTTCTCTTGGGGTTTTCAGAATTTTTATATCTATCATTTAACTCTTTTTTAATGCCTTTTTCATCATGAGATTTAGTAATAGGATTTTCCCCTGTAAAATCGAGTAATAATAAAACAGATTCAAAAGCAAAATTAAACAGATCATCCAAGCTAATTTTCATACCAGTTTTTGGGTTACATAATTCTTGCCATTTATAATGAAATACATTATCTGCCAAAGTCTTTTTTTTCTTTTCTAAAATCACATTTTTATATTTTTCATGTAAAGCTTTCTTTGGGTTATATAAATTGGCTAGCATGTATTCCTTTAATTGTTTCATGTTTGAGGTCATGTATTGATTCTCAAAAAGTTTATGAATATCCCGTTCATTAAATTTTCCTTTTTCCGAGATATATTTAATAATTTCTAAATTTTTCTTTCCCAAATAATTTTTATTATTGATTAATTTCATGAACAATTGACTTTTGAAAATAGGGGTAAAATTATCAATATTTCTCAATACCATTTTCATCCTTTTTAAATCCCTTGATTTCACTGTATCTACAGCTAACTGTTCATTTTCAGATAACAAGAGGTATTCTAAATGGTAATATCTTTCTGGCGATCTTTCTAAAGAATTTTCAGATATATTTTTTATATCTGAAAATCCATAATTTCCATATTTTAATATTAATTTTATGATTTCATGTATAACTTTACCTATATTATTGTAACTAGTATCATCTTCATCAAAATATTCAATATAAAAAATACTATCAAGTAATTTCTTTTTAAATTGGGGGGTCATTTCTACTTGAGGTATCAAGTCTTTTACCTGTTCCAAATTCCCCTTTTTCACAGCGAGTAATAACTTGTTTTCCATTTTATTTTATAATTTATTATAAAATATCATTAAATTTAGTCTCTATTTCTTTTATTCAGTTTCTATGATTTTTAACCATTTTTTATATCCCTTTTCAAATTCCACAATTTCCCCTAACCATATTTCTCTTTCTGTTTTTTTCTCTAAATTTGCTATTTTTTCCTCTATATCACCGATTTCCCTTGATAATTGTTCTAATTTTTCACTTGTAAAATGTCTAACTGAAATATCTAATAAAACCCCTATATTTTTAAAACCTAGTAATTTCATTTCATTTTTTACATTATTTTCCTCTTTATTATTTATCACTAATTCCCCTGAAATTATCATTTGTATAAATCTATATTTTTCACTGATATTTTTTAGCAAAATACCGAGATTATCCAATTCCATCTTTTTTCTCTTGATATACATTTCCAATCTTTTTTCACAAAAAGTATCAATAATTTCAGATACCTCCTCATATTTTTTCAATGTATAATTTTCCCCAAATAATACCATGTTACTGGTTTTTATATAAGAAAATAACTTTAATTGAGTAGATAAATCTTTTGTACATCCACTAACTATAAAATTAGGAATATATGCTGTAGAATTGTTATCATATTTTTTAATTATATTTTGCTCTACCAATACATCCAATTGTTCTTTTACCCCATCAATCCATTTTCCAATGGGGATTTCAGTAATGGTATTTCCCTTTATCACGCCCCTGGAAATATATTGTTTTTCAGTTTTCTTTTCAATAGTACCTGTAAAGCCTCTGTACCAAGGAGTAATTTCGTAAATGGATTCTTTCTCGTCATTATTGATCCACTCCCTTATACACCTAATCACATCTAGTGGATTATACAAGGGCACATCGCATGACCATCCAGTCCCTATCCCCGTCCCCCCATTAATCAAAATTGTAGGGAGAATAGGGACATAATACTCTGGTTCTATTTTTTCACCATCTTCATCTAGATAATTTAATAGGTCATTATCTTCTTCTCTAAATAACAGTCTGGTCAGCATGTCTAATTTTGTAAAAATATATCTGGGATTCGCAGCATCTTTATCATTTAACCTACTTCCAAATTGACCATCTCTAAAAAGCAAAGGAATATTATTGGTCCCTATAAAACACTGGGCCATTTTCACAATTGTACTGAATAGGTTTGTTTCTCCGTGATGATAGCTTGTTTTTTCCGCTACGGCACCACCTAATTGTACAACCTTTAGACTAGCCCCGGAATATTCCAATTTTTTACAAAAGCACGTATA